>ENA-ORLT01000087-ORLT01000087.1-human-gut-metagenome-genome-assembly--contig:-NODE-87-length-34759-cov-7.99648_pt1 | contig 34759 bp, 41 predicted proteins | sample MGYA00243074_ERZ508838 | MGnify/ENA primary metagenome ERZ508838 (study PRJEB26277, sample SAMN04329833) | human gut metagenome | biome: human-associated habitat | host: Homo sapiens | place: USA...
GTCTTCGGCAAACGTGACGGTAATATTTACTTTCTTCATACTGTACCTCCTCAGTCATAGTTGATATACGGAATTTTCAGCCAGTGCGTCCAACCACGGTTCGCCAGTTCCGTTTTCACCACACCGTACTTGGTACCCATAGCCTCGATGACCTGACCGCCGCCAATGTAAACGCCGATGTGCCCGTCATGCCAAACGGCAAGGCCGGGAATATCCGGCATGGTATCGATGGTGCCGGACTCTGTGGCGCTGTAGTACATCTGGTTGGCACCGATATCCGGCATCCCGTGGGTACCATAGTCAATGGTCATCGTTTCCGGGGACAACCATCCGTATCCCTTGATGAGTCCCACGCAGTCGGTAGTCCTGCCGCCCAGCCAGTTGGCACGGATAAAATCTTCGTAGCTGCCGACACCGTCAGGATACTGTTCCAGCTTGTAGGCAAAGAGCGATTCGGTCAGCACATCGCCATAGGTCCCCCAGACATAGCCCCAACCGGATTCCCATGCGTGGATGGCGTAGGTCACAAGGTCAGCAGCATTTTTGCTGTTGGGGTCGGTGAAAGCTGCGATGTACAAGTCGATACTGATTCCCTCTCAGAGAAGGAACTCACCGCTGTCATTCCCCCCGCCCGACGCACCGGCGATCATAGAATAGATGTGATTGATATTGCTCTTGTCGTCCTCTGTGATCGTCCTGCCAAGCTCTGCTTCCAAATTGGCATACGCTTGATATAGCGAGACTGGAACTGCAACGGTGTATTCTTCTTCCGTGCTGGTGACCGTGCCATCGTCGTTCTCGATGTCTACCGTGCGGGTACGGGTTTCCCAAGTGTAGAAGCATTCTACGAAGCGGTTCGCCGCCCGTGCGGATGGTGCATCTTCGCCAAAGCAGAGGGCATAAAAAACGGCCTTGATCCGAATCGGGTCAAGGCCGTTTCCACTTTCCGTTTGCCCATTGACGGAAGCCACTGCCGAATCCAGAAGAGAAAAAGCGGTACGCATCTCCTCAATATGATGCCGGAATTCTGCGGGTACTTCTGTCGAGTAGCTCACACCATAGAAGGACGCAGCTACCGCCTGGTTGTTGTGATCTGCACCTCCGGAGCCAATGGAGCACAGGAGTGCGATGAGTACAATGATTGGCGAGAGAATTGCGACCAGCGTCCATCCCACGCCTTTGCGCAGCTTTTCGTTAGAGAGCACTGTCGCCGCGGCTTTTGCGATCATGCCTGCAGATACTGCCATCAGCGACCACCCGCCGTGCCAAACAGCTTTTCCTTGTATGAAGGGGCGTGTACCTCCAACAGGTAGCGCTCGTTGCCGCACTTGTACAGGCAGACACCGCGCTGTGGGAACTTGATGAGATTGTATTCCGCTTCATCCAACTGGAGCATTTCCATGTAACTGCGTTTATCAATGGATCCCGCGTTGAACAGGAACTGGTGGGGCGGGATGGAAAACAGCGGTTTTGTCATCTCGCGGATGCCTTCCTGATCAAAGTCCTCCAGATTCTGCGAAGCCAGCAGCATGGCAGATTCCTTTTTGCGCACGCGCTTGAGGCAGTTGCGGATGTACTCAATGGCTGTGGGATTGGACAGCCAGATATACAGCTCGTCCAATGCCGCCACGGTATTGCCGACCGTCAGAAGCTTATCCGACATGAAGGACAGCACATTGAACAACATGGCGTTGCGGACATTTTTAGCGGCACTCAGCATTCCCTTGACGCCGAAAACGAGGAAGCGGCTGGAGGTAATATTGGTATGCCCATTGAAGAACTGTGCATCAGCGCCCTTGCACATGGAATGCAGTCCCAACAGCACTTCCTGCAGGAGCTTTTCCGTATAGAGCAGATGGGCGTTGGGATCGTAGCTTTTGAATTCTTCTTCGATCAGGTCATAGAGATCAGAGAGAATCGGATAGTCCTCCGAGCGCATACGGCGGAAGTTGCTTCGCTCCGTGATTCCCCATTTCGCATAGAGCTTGGACACCATAATCTCAATGGTGTCGATGTGGGCATCGCTGAAATCCTTATAGGCTCGGAAGAAGTCCTTGAGAAAGGAAACATGCTGTGCCAGCAAAGTGCTTTTGCGGAAGGCTTCCGGCGCTGCCGTATCGTCCGGGTCACCGCCATCATCCCAGCATTTCGGCTCCAGTACATTGATGATGTACTTTCCCGCCATGAGGTCGGCAAAGCAGCCGCCCACGGCCTCGCACATTTCCTGCTGCTCATGCTCGGCATCCAGCGTGATCACCGATTTCCCGGACTCCAGCAGATTGAGGATGAGCAATTTCATAAGATAGCTCTTGCCCTGGCCGGAGTTGCCGAGAATGAGGATGTTGGCGGAGGTCTTGTCCTCGTCACGCTGGTCGAAGTCCACGAGGATGTTGCTGCCATACTTGTCCCGCCCGACATAGAAGCCCTTTGCATCTGTTTTACCGCTGTAATTGAAGGGATAGAGATTCGCCACAGAGCTTGCCGGGAGGACACGCTCGAACTGCTGGCCGAAGGCGTTGTATCCCACGGGGCTGGCACAGCAGAAGCCCTGCTGCTGGCGGAGCAGTAGCCTGTCCACATTGAGCTTGCTCCGCACCAGTTCCGTCAGCACATCGGTCTGGAGCAGCTTGAGTGTGTTATAGTCCGAAGCGGTCAGCTCGATATAGACAGCGCAGTGGAGCAGCGGCTCTCGGTTGCGGTGCATGGAAGCTACCAATGATACCACGTCCTGCAGATTGCTTTCCGCCGTGATCGTCTGCTGCAGGTCGTTGGTGTTGGAGCTGCCCATGCGGTTTTTGTTGGCGGCATTCTGGATGATGCGCTTTTCCTCGGCAGGTGTTACCTGACGGGTATAGATACGCAGCGTGATCCCATCCTTTTCACCCAGGTGGCGAAGGATAGCCTGCTCATCGGTCTGCGTGGGATACTCCCGCAGCGCCCACACGCAGCGGAATGTGTTGCCGCAGATGAAGTGGTCCGGTTCAAACTTCACCACGGAAGGCGCGATCATATCCAGGAAGGATTTGATGCCTGCATTTTCACGCCTCTGTGGCGCTGCTTTTTTCGTTTTCTTTGCCAAATGAATCCCTCCTTTACTCACAGACAATGACCCAGCGGTCACCATCGAAGTCCTCAAACTTTTCCGTCGTCACGTTCTGTTCGAAATAAACCCCCAGCATCTTTTTGAGATCCTGCTCGGTGGCTCGACGGGTCGTGAAGCCGTTGTCGTTGATATTCTGCTCGATGCGGGAAAGGTAGGAGAACACATCGGACTCCTGTTCACCACGCAGCCGGATGATAATATAAAACTCACGGCTGGATGCCATAAGCACCTGAATACGGTCCAGGTGCTTGCTGTCCTGCTCCAGCAGCCTGCGGACTGCTGGCAGTTCCTCCTGATTCAGCCGCTCCCGGTAGAAGTCCTTATTGCGCTCGAAGGATTCCTTGGAATTGAGCGCCAGCATTTCGATCTCCGCCTGTCCCTTTACGACATTCAGCAGCGCATAGATGCGGGCGCTGATGCTGGAATCCGGCAGGACGGAGATATTCGTAGGCTTGATGATGAAGAACACGAGATTTCCCATGCGGGTGGCAATGCAGTAGTCCTTGATCTCCTCAATGCCCATGAGCTGCCGTGTGGAACGGGCGGCTTTGTCCTTTTTCTGCTTTTTACTCACGACTCCAACCTCCAATCATAGAATTGCTGCTTTGTAATCAGGAACGCAGCGGCATATTTGAGAAAATCCAATATGCTGGTACCGTCGAACCGGATGCTGAGGAAGGCGTAAACAGCCGTCAGCACCAGCGGAAGGGCGATACCGGTCTGGGTCAGCGCCAGAACAGAGATAAGAAGTCCCACGCCGATGATGCCGATGTCCCGCAGCTCCCAAAGCCACAGCATGGCTTTTGCGGTCAAATTATCAGGGTAAATATAAATTGCTCTCACCTCCGGAGAATAGAGATGGCCGCAGGTTTCCCTGCGGCCATCCAGTGGGTTGATTATTCTTCTGCGTTGTCCAGCGCCTGCTGGAGCAGTTGCGTGATGAAGTCCTTCTGCTTCAGGTGATTCTTTTCCAGATACTCTTTCAGTCGGTCGAAGAGTTCTGCGGAGATCTTCACCGCAAGGGTCCGCTCTGTCTGCATATCGTTTCCTCCTTCAAAGTGTTCCGTGAAGATGCGCTCCACATATTCCGCCAGTGTACCCAGCTTCATTTCTTCTTTCTCTGCCATGATCCTTGCGTGAAGCTCTGCCGGAATCATGGCACAGAGGTTCTTTTTGCCCTCCATCGGTCTGCTCCTTTCCTCGATTTTGCAAGCAAAGCATACCGGAAGAAGCCATGGAAAGCTATTCACCAAACTCAACGAAGAAGCTATGCGAAATGGAAGCAAAACCACCAAGGCAGCTATACCCCCCGAAGGGCTGCGGCGATCCGCCCCATGACAAACTCTACGCAGGGTATCGCCACACTGTTGCCCAACGCTTTATAACGGGCACTGTCCGAAGCACCGGGTATATCCGTCCAGCCATCCGGAAAGCCCTGCAGACGCTCACACTCCAACGGAGTCAGGCGGCGAATGAGATAGGCATAGGCTTCTGCCTTTTGGCAAACGAGATCGGTGGCGTCCTTGTGCTGACGGGCGCTCTGCGTGCTGACCACACCATTCTCACGGAAGTCATCCACACGCTGGCGACTATAGACCGCATGATGATCGGTGGCCGTCAGTGTATATGCGATGTCCCGCTGATACCCGATCCCATTGCCGCCGTTCTGCGGCTGTCGGTCAATGGCATTTCCCGTGATGCAGAAGGTTTCTTCCTGCTCTACGAGCGGCACATTGTTGCCGCCGGTTCCGTATCTTGCGGACATGGTAGGCACCACCTGATGAGGACCAGTGTAGCGGGCATCAATGCCATGGTTTTCATAGACGAGCGGTTGGTGTCCATGCTCCTGCGCCCGCAGGGTACCGGACACATCCTCAGAGCACTCCATAACGCTTCCGCCCTGGTCATTCAGACACAGGACGGATGGCATACAGTTTCCGCTGGCAGAGCCCTTCAGCGTAGGCGCCAGTTCCTCACCATACCCAATGCTCCCAGCAGAGGCACCGGCTCCTGCCGAGAATGCGGCGGCTACAAAGGTCTGCTGTTTCATTCCCGGTTGCGCATTCAAAGCACCCGCAACATCATGTAAGTCACGAACCTCGTCCCTTTGGTTGGTAGCAAAGGCCATGACACCGTTTCTGCCGGTGGACATCCCGCAGTTCGCGCCGAGCGTGGCGGCAACATCGCCGGTCAGGTCACCATTGTAACCGTCAAAGCCCTCGACGGTGTCATCCGGCTGCGTCACGAAGGTCTGCATCTGCATATTGGTGGTTGCCATCAAGGCACCGGACACACCGTGCAGGTCGATACCCTCGTCCCGCTGATTGATATGGAAGGCATTCAAATCCGTAGGTTGCCCGTCCGGGCACATCAACCCGGCTTGGATCTTCAAAGCCCGTTCCAGCTTCGGCGGCAGCGCTTTCCCGCGTTCAGAAGCTCGGCGTAGGATCCCCAAACATGCTTTCGGGGATAAATAGTATTTTATCGGCGGTGCGTCCTGCAAAATCTGCGACAAGGAAGATCCTCTTGCGTCGTTGGGCGACACCCCAGTATTGAGCATCCAGGCACCGCCAAGCCAGGGAGAAATCAGCTCCCAGTAGGATTCGCCCAGCAGATTGCCATGGCCAGGGGTAAGGTCCAGGGACATAAACGGAACCGCACTTAACTCGGACGATCTCTTCGAGGACGATACGGAAGTCCTCGCCTTTGGGAGTTCCGCTGGAGAAGGCTCCTGGAACATTTTCCCACAGCATATACCGAGGTCGGACAGCGTGACCTGCTCGGCCTCTTTGTTCGTCTGCATTTCTCATCTCCTTTACCAGTCGAACCTGCTCCATAAACAAACCGGAGCGGGCGCCGGATAATCCGGCTCTCGCTCCGGCCACGGACAAATCCTGGCACGGGCTGCCACCGCAGATAATATCTACGGGCGGCAGTTCTGCACCGTTAAGCTTTGTAATGTCGCCCACATGGATCATGCTCGGAAAGCGCTGCTTTGTGACCTCAATGGGAAAGGCTTCGATCTCCGAAGCCCACACTGGCGTAATGCCGCTACGAAGGGCAGCCAGAGGAAAACCACCGATGCCGTCAAACAGGCTTCCCATAGTGAGCCCGCTCATTTTGACACCGCCTGTACGATCGTGCGCGTGGTATTGACGGCGGCCTGTGCCGTATATACCGCACTCATGATGTTGGCTCTTGTCGTTGTGTCCAGGCCAAATGCTCCGGCAATGCGGGGGATCTCACCGGCAGAGAGCATCAGCCCCAGTCCCAACAGTGCGTGATCCTTAAACACCATGAGTCCGGCGATGAGGATAGTCGCCTGTAAGAATGCGGTCAGGCACAGACCGATAATTTGTTTGCACCACTGGATGAAGCCATCCGTATAGCCACGGGGCACAGAGAACATATACAGACTTCCCACGGCAATCTGGATCAGCAGAATACCTCCGCGCTTGAGATTAGCGAAGAAGACCTTGATGATCGCATACGCCATAAGAATGATACAGAACAGGATCATGATCCCGCTGGTGATGCTGCCGAAGCCGAGGAATGGGCCGGATGTCAGGTCGGTCAGCGATTCCACGGCGCTGAACTCCTGCATGATATCACTTGCTACATCCCCGATAGATGCACCGTAGCCGGTGATCCCTGCGGTGAGTTGCCCCTGCAGCGTTACCGAAAGCTCATAGAGCCGGACCGGAACGACAGTGAACAGGCTCACAGCCATAAAGCCCTTGATGGCATTGAGTGCGGTTTCGCGGATGTTGCCCCGCCCGCTGGAATACTCGATGCCGCATTCAAAGCAGGCCACGACCAGCCCGGTTCCGTACAACGCCCAAGCGAGATAGGAGAAGAACAGTACGATGCTCTGCACCCATGACATTTCGAAGAGCTCGACGCCCATGTTTCCCATCTCTGCAAAGAAGTTGCCGAGGAAACCCACGACTTGACCGTAGAACCAATCCACGATCTGACCGAGGATCTTATCGGCAACAAAATCCCAAATAAACATTGATCGGTTTCACCTCCTTCGGGTGAGGCCGCACCAACTGCTTGGGATATGGCAAAGGCCGTACAGCTGGTACGGCCTTCAAATCATGTTCGGTTTACATTATCTGCGCCCACTGCTGGTCGGCAGACTGGCTCATGTCTTGGAATACCTCCAGATAGTCCGACACTGCGTTGGAGAGTTTCTCATAGTCCTGCCGGCTGGGGTGATACACATACCAGCCTACTTTTCCATAGTCATCCCAAATGTGCGGGTCAACGCCATTTCGGAAGTTGGGGTTGGAAGTTGCCTTCGTCCCCAGCAGATCCGAAAATCGAAGGCGCAGGGTATCCACCTGTCCTTCACTGCGATTCAGGATCGTCATCTGCAGGGCATTGTACTGATTGGCGACGATCCCGGTGGCAAATTGGATCTTTGCCCGGTTCATATCACTCAGGCGTACATAACAGGCTCTGCCCACATAGGTGGCATCCGGATATTGCTCTCCGACGATCTTCCGGAGCTCCTGTTCGTAGAAAGTCATTGCCTACACCTCAAATCCCGATGATCTGCCAGATGTACAGCGGCGCCGTCAGCGTGAACACGAGGCACGCGAACAGGATGGCGGGAGCCGTCCACTCGAACTGACCACTCTTTCGGTAGTCAAAATAAGCTGTGCCGAGTTTGGCGAAGAAAAACACCGCAAGGATCAGGTCAATGGCGGGAAACACCACGTTGTTGACGACGGTCTTGATCTGCGTGGATGCCGTAGCCCAGGTGCTTTCCACGGCTCCGGCCACATCGCCGGTACCGGCAGCGAAGGCGGTAGTCCCCATCATGCAGACCAGTAGCAGGGACAGGGTCAGCATCACACAAAGGCGCTTGCATTTCATTTTGTTCATAGATACCTCCGATTTTGTTGTTATTTTGAGGGCGCGATATGCCATTCTTCCCACAGGTCACCGGAAATGCGCACGGAATCCGTCAGGTTCATACTGAGCATTCCCGTAGGTGTCCAGCAGTCCAGGAGCCAGGTATACGGCGTGTAGCTGCCGTCCGGGTACCAGATAGGTGTGAAATGGGTCGGGCGTTCATAGGTGCTGTAGGGATTGTTTTTGAAAGCGAAGGTGGCGCTCTTGCCGCTGACGCTGCGGTGCAGCAGTCGCCAGAACCCCTCGTATCCGAATTCAGGGAAATAGGTCACCGCATTCTGCGCCGCCGTGACAGCCGCGCTCTGCGTAGTCGTTACTCTGGCCGTTACTTTCTCTTGAATTCCATACCCGCTTTTCATGGTAGATGCGGTTGCTGTGGGCGACAGACTATCCGGCGTGATGCGCATGGATGCAGTCAGGCTTGCGGAGTAGCCGTTGTGGTCAAACTCCCACCAGCCATGATCCTCCCACCACCCGTTATCTATCCAGTGATACCAGCGGTCGCGGTGAACCACATTGTTATCATCCACCCAGCGATCCGTGTGCCAGCACTTTTCCCAGTTCTCTACCCATTCCCAATTCTCCTGCCACCAGGGTGACCAAATGCCCCAGGAAGCGGATGTTACCTGTTCTTTCTCTGGAATAGAGGCCAGACGGAAACGGTCGTTGCGGTCATCCGCCACCGGGTTGGGCGGATCGTTGCCGTCCAGATCCACGATGTTGCAGGTGATCGTGCTCTGCGCCGTGCCGCCGCCAGACACGCTGACGGCAATCGTAATGACGCATGGCTCTGACGGCGTGTGCCATTTTACCCATACCAATTGACTGTCGCCGTCCGGATAGTAGACATTGCTGACGGTGTAAGTTCTGCCTTGAATCACAAAGCGAACAGTCACAGGATTATCCGGGTCGGACTGCCCGCCGCTCACCTCCACCGAGGAGATCACATCGGTATCGACTCGGTATTCATAGTCGAAGTCGTTTACATCGGGCGGCTCCAACTCACCGTTGAAGCGGACGACTCCGATGCCGAGGGACGAGATGATCTGATCGTTGCTGACCTTGCTGTTGGTGCTGCCAGACCATGCGGGATAGCCCAGATCTGCTTCTTCAAGGAAGATGGCCAGCGGCAGATTCTTATGGGTGAGCGATCCCATCTTGCTTCGAAGATTTCCGTTTACCTTTTGGTCATAGAGCGCCGCTTCCGTGGCCGTCATGGCATAGTAGGCTCCACCGTAGACGAAGTAGGCGATAGGCTCGACAACGAGTTTGTAATCGCCGGCAATAAGCGTATCAAAGTCTATTCCCACATATCCGGCAATCGCCCGAATGACCTGCTCGTCTGTAAAGTAGCTTCGAATGGCCGCAATACTTGCTGGATAGTCGCCGGATGAAATGATGCGAGGCAAGCTCTGCGCCGGACGGATACAGGTATAGCCGCCTACGACAGGTGACAACGCCCGCCCACTGTTATAAGAGAGCTTGGATACCTTTCCGAAGTGGATCATGTTGGTGCTCGGATTCTGATTGCTCCAGTCAATGGTGTTCCCCACGACAGCGTGGCTGTCCACATTCACCACGGAAATGCGGACACCGTCCATACCTGGATTCCAGTAGTTGGTGGATGTGCCGCTGCCCATGCCGCCGCCACCGCCATCGAAGTTGCCGTCACCGGTGGCATAAGCCGGAACAACCGCACCCAGCATGAGCACAAGGGAAAGAAAAAGTGCGAGAAGTCGCTTCATGGATTCCTCCTTTCAAAGCTTTGGAAAAAGAAAAGGCGCAGCCATTTCTGACTGCGCCATGCTGATTGGGAGTACTGTTAGTTCCCGCCGCCCATTTCACCGATTTTATTTCCGTTTTCGTAGATGTCCTGTCCATCGATGACCGTGTTATCACCGCTGCTGTCTACATAGCCGAAGCCCGGCACATATACCTGACCGGAGGAGTTCGTGCTTCCTGCAGCGGGCTGGGATTCCGCAGGCTTGGAGGTGGGTTTCTCCGGATATGTGGGGTGCGGTTCATCCTCTGTCTTGCGTTCCGAGGTCGGCACATCCTCCGCTTTGTGATCATCCGGAAGTGTCGTCGTGCCGCTGGGCGATTCCGGCTTTTCCGGAGCGTCCGGTTTAACGGGGGCTGCCTGAATGGTCTGCTCCGTGCCGTTGGAGTTTGCAACCTGGCCGGGGTCACTCTGCTCCGGCGTCAGCGAGGGGACATTTACATCTCCCTGGTTGTTAATGTTCACATTTGGGTCATTGCTTTCCGGCTGACTGCCGGATACCGTTCCAGAGGGCGTTACCGTATTTCCGCTGAAGCGTCCGGCGATTCCGATAATTACCGCACCGCAGAGCAGGCAGCAGACGCTGACGAGGATGATCCGTTTCGTCTTATCGTTCATTGATTTTCCTCCTTTTTCTGATTTATCTCTTGATTGGACAATACCACACCTTTCGGCGTAAGTCTATTGGGAAAGCGAAACTTTTTCAGAATACCGGCACATATTTAGCTTCCGTGTGCATCGTCATTTCAGCCGCGGGCAAAAGGTTTCCAAGAAAGCGTATCGGCACCTCCAAGTGGATCTCCACCGCAGCGGTATAGCCCTTGCTCTGCCCGGAACTGAGAGCATTGTTACTCAGCTCCACGCTCAGACCGGAGATGGTATATTCCACATTTCCGTTTGAGATCTTCTGATATCCGCTGCCGGTGTTCTCCAGCCCAAGCGTTGATGCCAGCTGACCGTACACGTCGCCGGTATCCACGCTCTCATCCCATCGGCCTGTGCCGTCCGGATACCAGCCTGCGGCGTAGCCCTCCCGCACAGCATGGTACACATCGTCATAGTTGTCGTTGATGGTGGAGATGACCGCCTGCTGGGCGGCCTCCTTGACACCCTGGGCAATGATCCACACCCGGCTGAACTCCGCGACCGTGCAAAAAAGCATCAGAAGGACCAGCACAATAGCAAGGATCATGGGGGTGCCCTCGCCGGGGTGGCGGCGAAAGAAACGACACTTACTCATTTCCAATACACCTCCGATTTGCCGGCGGCCTCCGACCGCAGCGTGATGGGGAATGAACCGAAGCCGCCGAACAGGCCGATATCCATGTCCAATGTCAGCGTTACGGTGACTTCCTCATTGAGCTGAATGCGGCCGGTTTTCGACCATCGGATATCCGGGTCCAGTCCGGTGCTGTCGGTCAGCGCCGCAGCTCGGCGGCTGGTTTCCGTTCCGACTCTGCCGGAGATCTCCGCTTCCCGCACCAACTCCACCGCATAGGTGTCGAGCTGCTGCTTGGCAACGAAGACCGGCAGGACCCGCACCACCAGCGCCAGCACCAGCATGGCGCAGACTACCAATACGCATACATCGATATATCCCTCACCGGAGTGCCGTTTTCGCAATTTCTTCATAGGCATCCCTCCTTAAAACAGCGCACCCAGCGAGTTGATGATTTGATAGACGATAATGACGATGTATGTCAGCATGAAGCACATGAGCATGAGGAAGCTGAACACCCGGATCTTTGGCGGGATCTTCGCCGCCTTGGCCTTCAGGCGCTGCAGCTCCAGCGCTTTCAAATCGTGGGAGAGCATTTGAAAGTACATCCGCCCATCATCGCCCCGCAGGATCCCGACGAGACCGCGGACGATATCCGAGATGATGGCCGAGCCCATACGGGCTTCAAAGCGGATGAGCGCCGCCTCATAAGAGGAAGAGCGCATATCCGCCGTCAGCACATCCAGCTCATGGGCAAAGTCAGGACCGGCGTGCTTCTTGTAATTCTCCAGAATATGCAGGACGTCTCGGCTGGCGGACAGTTCCTGATGGATGGTCGCCACAAAGCGCGGCAGTTCGCCCTCCACCAGTTCCATTCTGGCCTTGCACAGTTCATCCGCCCGGCGGCTCTCCTTGAAATAAGTGAGCAGCGCCAGTACGACCACCAGCGGCGTCAGAATGGGCAAAATCAGAAGGCACGGGATGATCCCCAGCAGAATGAGGCAGGGCTTCAAAACGGTGTAAGACGTATAGACCTCGGGGGTCATATCCAGCCCTGCGGCAGTCAGCTTCGTTTCCAACCGTCTGCGCTTGTAGGCATCTAAGCGGATCAGCGGAGCCAGCTTCAGCGACCATCCCAAAATGAGCGCCTCCAGAGACTTCACAAGACTTCGTTCCTTGCGCCCTGCGGAGATGAGGGCACGCTCCGTTGCCAGTCTGGGAATCTTCAGCAGATCCGCCAGAACGAAATACAGTCCGGCAGCCAATGCAGCACCGAACAGGAATAACAGCAATTTCACTCTCTCACCTCCGATACTCAATGGGCTGCGTCAGCTTCACCACGAATGCGAAGGACACGAACACAGCAGCGAGGCAGGCGGCAATGACTGCCTGACCGGGGATGGTGGCTACCAGCGTGTGATACCAGTCCTTATTGATGAAGCGCACCAGCGGAATGTTGATCAGCACGAGGATGGCCATGGTAATGAACTCCTTGCGGGGACCAAACACCAAATTTTCCAGTTCCGCATTAACCACCCGCATATCCGACAGCTTGCTGACAATGGGAGTCAGGATGCTTTTCAGGCTTCGGTCTGTCTGACAGGCCATTACGGCATCGCACCATTCCCGCCAGACCTCGTTGTCGATGGCCGCTTTCAGGTCGGCAAGTGCCGCATCCATATCCGGGTCGATGTGCTTGATGCGCATCAGAAAGCGCTGGAACACCTCCTGCACCGGCGGGTGCAGGTAACGGACATTCTCCTCCACGGCCTGCTGAAAGTTTTCATTACGCAAGTAGGCCGTAGTGATGACGGACAGCGCCGTCTCCAATTCTGCCGCCACATCCTTTTTGAAACTGCCTGCCGTGAGCTAGACATACCAAAACGGGGACAGCATCAAACCGACCGCCAGCACGGGCACACGGAAAGCGTTCCCTGCGGCAAAGGCGATGCCGGCGGCCAATGCAAAGCAGAGCAGAGATGTAAAGCACACCATGGGGAACTTGTCTGCCCTCCCGGAGGCTGCCAAGACCGCCTGCGCCTCGGTGATCTCACGCCGGAGAAACCCCGCTTTTTTTCGCCTGGTCGTCTCGTTGATATCGGCACGGATACTGCCGGGGGCTGCGGTCAAGCGGGCAAAGAGACTGTCGCTCAGTTCCCGCGGCGAGACATGCAGCACCATAAAAAGCCCTGTGATCATGCCGATGCAGGCGATCAGCTGGATCATAGTCATTCATCTTCCTCCTTTCCTTGAACGAATTGCGCCAACTCTCCAAGCGGCATCCCGTTTTCGATAAAGCGGCGCCGCAGGCTTTCGGATATCTCCTCACATTTCCGATGCTCACCCTCAATGATGAAGCGGTTGTCCTCCAGATGGTTGTCCGTGATGTGATACTCATAGAGCTTGTGGAGCCTGCGGCTTCCATCCGGCAGGATCTCGCATTCGGAGATGTTGGTGATGCGGCGCTGCTTATTCTCCAGCTGGCGGCAGTAGACCACAATAGGGTACGCCTCGGTGACATAGCCCATGAGGGTATCGTCGGGGGTGTCCACGGCGCGTTTGCAGAGGGACACCATACGGCGGTACGTACCCTCGCTGGAATTGGAGTGGATGGTAGTCAGCACCGCAATGCCCACACGGGCAGCCTCCTGCGCCGCGTTGGCCTCCGGGCCTCGCATCTCGCCCACGCAGATGATGTCTGGATTGAAACGCAGAGCGATATCCAACAATGCGATCTGGTCGATGCGCTGACGCTCATTCTCACTGTCACGGGTCTGCGTGTGGACGACAGAGTTCGTCACCCTGCCTTCATGCTCACGGATGAGTTGGAGTTCTCGGGATCCATCCTCGATGGTGAAGATGCGCTTGCGGTCCGGGATGGTGGAGAGAAGCCAGCCCGCCACGGTGGTCTTGCCGGAGGAGGTCGCTCCCGCCACGCAGATAGACACGCCGTAGCGAAGGCAGGCGGACAGGAAATCCAGCATTTCCTCTGTGGCCGTGCCGCTCTGCACGAAGTCCGCCTTGTTGAGATTTCTGGGATTTACGATACGGATGGACGCGGCAACGCCGGCGTCCTCATCCAACACAGGCGTTTTGATGACCGAGATACGAATGTTCTTCGCCAATCGGGAAGTAATGATAGGGCTGGCATTGTCCAGTACCTTGCCAGAGTTCTGCAGCATACGGCGAATGACATTGGCGGCGTGTTCCGGTGAATCGAAATGCTCCTCCAGCTTGGCGGTGTGGCCGTCGGAATACTGGATCTCAATGTCCCGCCAGGAGTTGATGTCGATCTCCTCAATGCCGTCCGCAAAGATGTACTTGGTCAAAAATCCGTACTCCGCCATTTCCGTGTACAGGACGTCCACCAACTCAGAGGCCGTCATACCATCCACGGCGATGCGGTTCTCCTGCAGATACCGTGCCATACGGCGCTTCATCTGCTCTTTGGCATCCGAGTTATCCTCTGTGATGAGGGTTGCGTAGGTTTCCGAGAGATAGCCCTGCACCTGACTGAGCGCCTCCGCAAAGGTGACACCTTTCTCCTGCGGGGTAAAGAAGAGTTCGCTTGCACGGGGTGCTGTTGCATTTTCCGCGAAAAGCGACCTTCCGGTGCGCTCCTCGAAGGAGATGTCATGTACCTCTGCCTGTTCCGGCTTTCTCTCCGGTTCTGCGGGGGTAGTCGGGGCGAACAGGGAGTTGCTTCGTCTTTCACCAAGCAATCAGAACACCTCCTCACAGATTCGATCGATCTCCTTGCGGAATGCACGGCTGTCCTTCATGGAGAGGTCTGCCAGCAGCTCACCGGACACATACTGCTCCTCCCGCTCCAGCGAGTACGGCAACCGAAATACTACGCTGCCCAGTACCTGACCGATGCGGTCTGCCGCCTGAAAGGGCTTGATGTTGGATGCTACCCGGTATTGCTTGTCCTTGTCCCATTTCAGTTCTCCCAGGAGCGGAAGCTGACTGGAGAGGTATCCGACCGATTTCAGGTCGCAGCTTGCAAGCTGCAGAACGCTGTCCGCTTCCATCAGCGCCACAGCGGAGAGAATGTCGTTTGCGATGTAGCTGGAGCAATCAATGACCACATAGGGCACGATCTCGCGGAGGCCGCGGATGAGCTCCTCCGCCTGCTGCTTGGTGCAGGGCGCATAGGTGTACTCGTTTTCTTTCTTACGAAGGCCAAGCATCGTCAGGTGCGGCAGACGTTTGAGGGTGGTCAGATTGTGTTTGATGAGATTTACGGAGATGCGCTGAGCGGCAAAGATACTGCCGAGGGATTTATCGACCTCCAATTCCGAGGGAGGGCAAATGCAGGGCATCATAGGCGCGGTCATATCACAGAGGAGCAGCACCGTATTTTTCTTCTGGGCTGCCAAATGCCTTGCGATTTTGACTGCTGTTACCGTCTTGCCGCAGCCGGGGCTGCCCCAAACGGCGAGGATGCCGCCTCCGGACTCCTCCATCGGCTCCAGCTCCTCCGGCTCCGTATTGCGGCGGAAAAGGCTGCCTTTCAGGAAATTCATTCGGTGGCCTCACTTTCCGCGGAAGGCTCCGCGCCCTCGCTTTCCTTAGATTCCGTACCCTCTGCGGTTTCGCCACTGTTCTCCGGCTCCGGTTCTGCGTACAGCTCCTCAATCAGGGCATCCTGCGCCGCAATGAACTTAGCGGCATTTTCGGGCGTTCCGCGATACACAAGCGCCAGATGCAACTCACTGTCCTGTTCCAGCTCCGCCAGTACCTTAGCCTGCTCAGTGGTCACCAGCAGTGTGACGGTGGAGGGCAGTTCCTTTTCATCCACCACTTCGCCGGTGTTGGCATCGTATCCGGAGGAGGCGGTCACCGAGATGACCTCCACATACTGCAGCTCCGGAGGAATGGCTGTTTCGCCCTTGCCCTGATAATCCGCCACGATGACCGTGACGATATCGCCGCTTTCCAGCTTACCCGAAAGGCCGACCGCAAAGCTCTTGATGGTAACGGAGATTGCCTGCTTTGTTCCGTCCAAATTATAGAGATAGGCATTCTCTGCCGCAGGTACAGCGGAGAGCTTGCTGGAAAGAATGTAATCTCCGGCCGCCAGGTCCGCAGTCGCATACTTGCCGACGACCTCTTTCTTGTCTGTCATAAGATTCTGCGGCAGATTGTAGGCGCCGACCTCTACCGTCTGGACCATCTCGGCGGTGATCTCGTCACCTTCCTTGATGTCCTTCGTCACACGGACGATCTCCGTTTTCTCACTGGCGCTGCGGCTGAACAGCGGCGTAACACCGAAGCAGATGATCAGCGCCAACAGGATACACAGCACACCGATGACGGTGCGATTTCTAAAAATCTTCAAATCGTTGTCCTCCTCATAAAAAGTATGCGGGAATAAAAGCCCCTGCGAAGAATGGCACCAGCGGCAGCGTCTTAGCCCCACTCTGCCGCAGCGCCGGGAATGTACGCATGACAAGGGATGTCAGCAGGAGTGCGGTGGCCATAAAAAAGAATCCCGTGAGTACCCGTCCCACTCCCAACACAAAGCCTACCGCCGCAGCCAACCGCCAATCCCCGCCGCCCATCAGGCCAAAGCCTGCACAGAGGTAGAACGGGAGCATTGCCAGCAATGCCCCCAAAAGGGAGGCGGGGCTGACGGTGATCAGCCCCGCCAAAGCAATGACGATGCAGACGATGTTGCTGACGGTCCGGGTCCTCAGGTCATCCACTGCGGCGTAAATGAGTCCGCCGCAGAAGAGGATCGTCTGCGCCCAGTGCATCAGCCAGTGTCGCTGAACATTTCCGTGATCTTCTGGGTTACCGTGGGCATGACCGTGTCGTTCAGGATGGCATAGCGGCCAGCCAGTACCAGCGCACCCAGCGCGACGGCAATCAGCACCATTACAGCGGAGTCGATATAGCCCTCACCGGCATTGCCGCAGACGGCACGGCGGTTGAAGGCAAGCACGGCAGACATGGAATTGACCGCGGCGGTCTTGACGCAAGTGACAGCGGACTTGGCGGTATGGGTGATCTTCTTGATGAACTTCTTCATGAAATATTCCTCCTGTAAATTCAAAAGTTTTTGTTGGTGAGTTGGTCATTTGCGTGTCGCAGGAGGCCCACGGCCCCGCGCAGACGGCAAAAATGCCGGACGGTCATCTCCCGTCCGGCTCACAAGGTCATATTGATGCATGGGGCCTGCTTCTGCTCGAACCGGATCCGCTGGAAGCCTACCCGGTCACAGTAGTAAAATTCGCTGCCGGAATCGTCGTACAGCTCCACCACATCCGACAGTGCCATTCGGTAGCCCTGATAGCCGGGAGGTGGAGCGTCCCGGCAGATGGTATAGATCCGCTCCAGATCGCTGGTACCGAGGTCGCCATCGAACACGAGCGTGTAATTTTCGGCATCCGGCTCTCCGAACTTCCGTACCTGATCCTCGTACCCGATGAATCGCATTGCCACGTCTACATCCTTTTTGAGCTGCCAAATGCGGCAGCCCTTTCGAGACTGCGCCAGTTCTTCGCCGGTCACCTCGCCGGATACGAGACGGTCAAAGATCCCGTCCTCCCACCGGGGCGTCAGATTCATGCGGCTCAGATATTGGTTGAGCTCGTCCGTGCGGAACATTTCATCCACCACGGCGGTATCCGCCTTCACATAGCCCACAGGATTGCCGTAAAAGATGAGCCGATTTCGGTTATCCACGGTGAATCGCACCAAGTTCCGTCACCTCCTTTCGCACCGTGGCGCTTACATCTGCTGTTCCATGCCTTGAGCGGGTACGTCCTCGCTCTGCTCCATGCGTTCCTGCAGCCTCTGCTCGTAAGCATCGTTGACCGCATCCACCAGCGCAGTCCTTGCCTCGGCGGTGACGGCATGGAAGGTGTCGTTATACACCGTCTCGCCGTTTTTCTTGTAGGACTCCTGGGGCATGGAGATGAAGCGCCCCTTGTCCGTCTCAATGACACGGAGACCGTGGACGGCAAATGCGCCGGCGATGGTAACGCTGGCATAGGCTTTGGTTTTGTAGTCGCCGTCCACCATACGGTCGATCCTCGCCTCGACCTGGGGCGCAGGGACTTCCTGCTGCTTTTTCTTCTGCGTTGCTGCCATATAGTTTTTCTCCTTCCTGTTACATAGATTGATTGTTCATACCGGGGGATTCGGCGGCTTCTTCCTGCTGAAACTGCGACAGACTCTCTTTGGCCCAAGCGGGCAGGAATTTCTCATCCAACACGCCGACAAACTCGTCCCGGTTCCACCTGGTCATTTCGCCGTCACTCAGACAGGTGCAGCGCACCGAGCGCCCAATAGCGTGGGGACTGCATCCGAAGCCGTCGTGGGCATACCACAGCTGGTTTTCTTGGCTCCAGCAGGACTCTTTCAGCGTATCAGGGCTGAGTACCAGCACCTTACCGATGTAATCCTGCTCGGCACGGTCACCGACGCAATGCTCGGGGCCAAACAGCCCCAGCTTTTGATAGGCTTCCCGATAGAGGTCTACGAAGCCATCCAGTATGGCGGGATGACTTCGGACGGTGATCTCGGCATTGTGCCGCTCGTCCTGCGGAATATATCGCCGCGCCGCCCACTGCTTGTTTGCTCTGCTGAAACGCCCGTCCCAGGAAAGCTCCTGCAGAGTGGTGGCCAGTACCCATTCCGTGCGCTTGTAGCCATATTCCGCAAGTACAGGTTCAAGGCAGTCCTTCTTCAGATGCATCCCATCGAAGTTCTGACGGATCGTCTCCTCGATGGCATTCCGGCAGGCAACATTGGCATGGAAGCTCTCTCGCCACATGGGGAGCTGATTTCTTTTCTCAGCCTCCTGTACCGAGTAGGGGTAGAGATAGGTTTCGTTCACTTTACTGTTCTTCCTCCTGTATTTTTCGCATCACTTATCGTAGATGACATTGTCCTCCATCAGCGCATCCTCCAGCGCGGACAGGCAGCAGCCGCACTGATGCAGAGCGAGCAGAAGCTCGGGCGGCACATCGGAGAGGTCGTGCTCATAATCTGCCTCGCACACGCTGATCTCGCCGGAATCCTCATCCACATAGCAGTCCAGTTTGGCATCGCCAGCCAATCCGGCATCCTGCCGTGCCCAATCAGGAATAACCACAGCGGGGCGGATCAGCTCGGTGATTGACTTATCTCGGTACGCACATTCTTCGCTACAATTCGTGCATTCGCCACAGGTGAGACGGAGCAAGGTCATAAGCTCGGCAGCTCGCCCAGTCAGCGACTGTACTGTGCTGAGGAGCTCCTTCGCTGTCATCCTGCCGCTGGTCACAATGACTGCGCCCGTGGCCGCTGTGAGCTCCAGCCTTTCCGCATTCTGGAGCTTGGCCAGCTTCAGAACGGCATTGGAAATGCTGATATCGTTCTTCGTGGGGTATTTCATAAAATTCATGAGGGGCCCTCCTTTAATTTGTCGTTTTGATTGGTCTTTCTGGCTCATGGATCAGTTCATATCTGGCCTCACTGCCGCAGTTCAGCAGGCTCTCCAAACTGAGCTGCCAGCAGGCTTTGCGAGGATCATAGTTGGTGATGATGACTTCCTCATATTCACTGCCCGCCGTCTGGGACATACTGTTGGGGCGCACAACACGGAAAATGTAGAACTCCTGATACAGCTCACAAATGTACGGGCAGTAGTTGTAGGACAACATGACATACCCTTGGCAGTTCAGAAGCGTATCATGGAGACGCTGATGATTTTCCTTGGGGAAGGCTACCTCATAGCATTCGGCCTCAAAGTACGGCGGGTCACAGTAGATCCACGCCTCGCCCCGGTCATACTGGCGGATGACATCCTCGAAGTCCTTGTTCTCCACAATGACATTCGCCAGCCGGCGGGAACACTCCCAAATCAGGTGGAAGAAGCGGCGGATGTCGCAGGGCTTACCTCCGAATGATTTAGAACTGCCGCTGAAGCTGTACCGAACCAGTTTGAAGAAATCTGCGGCGCGGCGGACATCTCCGCGGGGAGCACGCTCCAGCAGAAGAGTGCGGATGGCTTCGGCCTCGGGCGGTTTGAGCAGGATCTCGGTCAGTTCCATTTCCTCCTGCAGGTAGTCATCTGTGATCTCACCCTTGGAGAGGAACTTGTACAGGACATTGAAATCATCCCGCGTATTCAGAGGCAGGAAGCCCAGTTCCGCCAGCAGCGCTAAGGGCCGGTTTTTCACGCAGCAGAACAGGTTGGTTAAATTGCTGTTGAAATCGTTGTAGACCTCCATACAGCCCTGTTGGATAGGTCGGCTCATGGTCACCGTGCCGCTGCCGCCAAAGACATCGATGAAACGGCTGTAGTGATCTGGCGCCATCTTGTTGATGATCCACAGCAGCTTGCTCTTGCCGCCCACCCAGGGGATAAAGCTGTTCAAGGGGCGTCACCCCCATCCAGCGGGAGAGAAAGCTGACCGGTGTCAACATAGTCTGGCAAAGCACTGGACAGGCCACGCTCCGCAAATGCGATCTTCTTGATCCGGCTGCGGAGCTGGCGGATACAGCGCTCCAGTTCCTCGAGGGTAGCCGCATAGTAGTAGCCACCTTTAAAGCTGCAAATGGGAATTCCTCCACCGCGCAGGGCGTTGATCTCCCGGCGCAGCTCAGAGCCACGCATTTGAAAGCTGCACTCTAACTCCCGGCTGGTGACGGCATTTGCCTCGCCCTTGTGATAGTGTTTAAGGTATTTCGCAAGGGCTTCGTTGATTGCCACAGTTTCTCCTTTCCGGAGCCGTTATCCCGGAACAGGAGACAAAATGAGCGCAAAAAAGAAGGGGCCGCTTTTCCCCATCCGGAAAAACGGCCCCTTGTTGTATTTGATTCACTTGTTATTAGGAGCTGCAAAGGTAACTTGTTTATTGCTGTGTAATATATGCTGTGCCACGAAAAACAAGCGAATCAGCTTCGTGAGTATGTGTATTTAATTGCATCTTGAGACTGCTTAAAGCGAACCAGTCCGGGACATAAAAATGAGTAGCCGGATATTTTTCACGATACCAGTCTATTTGCTTCTTTGCGTGAGCTAAGAATTTTGAGTCGGAATGTAACCTGTGCAGCTCCTTTTCTTTTAGTTTTCCTATTTTCTGCATCCGCTCCGTTCCCGCCGGGTAGATATCGCCAGTCCATGCGTCCAGTCTGTAACCCGAGTCTACAGCATGTGCGTGGGGAACAGAGGGCTTATCATCCGGATCCCCAATGGTAAAGACCCAAGTACATCCGCACAGCTTTACTCGAGGAGTATACATTTTCCGCTGTGGAAGCGTTTTTTCATTGCGAAGGACTCTCACTTTTGAGACTCTTTGCCGGACTCGTACTTTTTTCTTCATTATTGGGACTCCTCTTTCAAGCTTGTGCTTATATTTTACCACAGCAACTTGATGCCCGCAACGGCTTTGCTCACGCAAAGAACCCGTTAATGATGCTTATTTAGTATGTTTCGATTACTGCATTCTCATTTCCGCTGTTTCCTGCACCGGTGCCTGCATCGGCTGATAGTCCTCCCGATGCAGCAGACCGTAGGAGGTAAGTGCAGCATTGTCATCCTTGATGATCTCGTTCCCGTAGGCGAAGAGATTTACATGAGGCAGGAGCAGTTCCGCCGAATGGGCATCCATTGTGAAGTTCAGTTCATCGATGGCCGCCTCTTGCGGCGAACTGATCTCCGGCGTGAGGATGTAATCCCCAATATGCTCGGCAAGGCCAGCGGCGGCAGCAAGATCCGTTACTTTGAAATGCTCCAGTAGGGCTTTCAGCTTCGGGAGCTGCTTTTCACGGGAAGGCATATCCTTCACAGATTCCGCAAAATCGTTGAAGGCATCCAGCTCCGCTGGCAGGTCGGCAAACTCTGCCGCCTGTGGGATGATCCCGTCATAGTCGAGAACCACGACACCCTCCCAGCCGTCCGCTCCGATCTGCTTCTGTGCATTCCTCAATGCTTCAGCAGACGCAGGCAATTCCAGCGTAACGGTCCGGTCATCTTCAAGGTCGGGATGCAGGCCAAGGGTGAGACGGAAGAGGTATTCCGGCTTTTCGGGCAATTCCTTGGCGCAGGGCGGTGCGGTGACCAGTTCACTGTGCTGCACCACATAGCCGTTCCGTGTGAATGTGCCGTTTTCGCCGGTACGCAGCAGGTTGCCGATTTTGCCAAAGTCCAGCATCTCGAACACATCGTCGGAGAGACCGTCCAGTTCCTCCATGAAGCCGTTTTCCGCATAGAAGCGGCCCAGCTCTGCGTCACTGGTCGCGCCGACCACATGGCAGCAATCCGTACCGGCGCTGACCGCCAGATTTTTCATGTCTTGCATGGTGAGGATGCCGCCGTTGGTTTCTACCTTTCTCTGGATCTCCAGACGAAGCAGGCCGTCAAAGGCTTCCTGCTCCGTTTCATCCAGCACAGCCAGCTGACCTGCAAGATCGTTCAGCTCATTAAGGCTGGCATCCAGTTCCATCAGGTGAGGGGCGAGATATTCGAAGCCGTAGTAGTCATCGATCTCCAGATACAGCTCCTCGTTCTCCTGAAGCTGCACCTTGTCCATTGCATCGTGCAGTTCCCACGGGGAAGCGGGCAGTTCCAGCCTTGCGTGGGTCTCACTGTTGGGTGCGTCCAGTTTTGCCAGGTAGATGCCGAATATCTTTTTAGCCAAGGTTCATCCCTCCCATCTGCGGCTCGGCCTGCTGATAGGAGAAGGGATCCGCACCGGGGATATCCCAGCCGTGTAATCCCGTGAGTTTTGTTATCCGAGGAGTTTCCCCGAATACAAGGAAACCCCTCGGGTATACACAAAAGTTACAGGATAATCTATTCTCGTAGAAACCAAATAACATCGGTCTTTTCATCTCCTTTTTCCTTTTCAGGTGCTGGCAATTTTGCAGGGAGGCCGCGTTCTCGTAAGATTTTGTTTGCTTGATCTGAGGTAACGGTGGCATAAATCATGGTGGACTGAATAGATGAATGTCCCAAAAATGCTTTAATTGCAGGCAGCGAACATCCGCATGCCAGCATATCAACTGCAATCGTATGGCGAAATGCGTGTGGGGTATAGGCTTTTTGCTGGAATAACCCTGGATGTAATTTTTTAGCCATATTCACATACTTGGAAACAACTTCCTCTACACACGAAATCGTCATATGCTCGTTTCGCTGGCTCGAAAAAACATGACGGTTTTTGTCTCCATAAAATAAACCTGCCTGTTTGAAATGAACTCTCAATAGATCTGCACATTCATTGGGGATAACAATTCGCCGGGCCTTGCTTCCTTTGCCCACTAAGCGCACACGGGTTTCTACACCAAAAGTAACATCATTTGCAGTTAGGTCGCAAAGCTCCTGCGCTCTGGCGCCGCTTGCATAGAGAAAACTCATGAGGACAACATCTCTCCGCCCGCAAATTGTTTGTCGATTTGGCAATGACAATAATATCTGCATTTCTTCTGGCAAAAAGAATACGACATCATCTCCGCTTCTTTTAGAGGCCCTCTTTCTCTCGGTTCCCAGAACGCAAGACGAAAATGCTCCGGCAGATACCACATCTCTTCTCAATGCGAATTTAGCAAAGGAAGACAGCGCAGCAAGGCGTTGGTTCCTGGTTTGTTTACTGCAGCCGCGTGTGGTTTCTATCCATGACAAAAATTCATCAACTATACTGCTGTCCAGTACAGAGAACGTTACTTTACCCGCAGGGATCCCCTTTTCTTCTTCTAAGAAAATGAAAAAGATCCGCAAGGCTGCTTTGTAAGATCGGATTGTATTTTCACTGACACCTTTCGTGTCTGGAAGATAGCTGTCAAAAAATTCGGTCAACAGCCTTATAAATTCCATACCTCGCTTCATTCGTCAATCACCTCCGGGAAGATATTGTGCTTCCTTGTATAGTCCGTAATCAGAGTATGGTCTCGCTGGAAAAAATCGTAGTTTGCCTGCAAGTATTTATCGGTCTCTCTTAGGTCGCAATGTCCGAGATATGTGGATATGAAAGGAACGGCATCGGCAAAATCAAGCGGCGTTTGCAGTAATTGGTCAAATGCTTTTGCCACAAATGTGTGCCTGAAGCAGTGGAGGCACGGCCCGCGCTCATATTTCCGTACCCGTTCAAAATCAATGCCGCAGTCCTGTAGAAGATGTCCCATCCTTTTCCGGGCCCACTCTGCTGAATAGCGTCTTCCGCTGGTGCTATTTACAAACAGATATTCTCTCTGTGGTACAATAGATAAATACGCTCGAATGAGTTCTGTCAGTGAAATATCCATAGGCACATACCGTTGCTTGTCATTTTTGGCGTGTCGGACAAATAGCACCCCTAAATTCAAGTCTATATCTCTCGTTTCCATCTTCAACGCCTCATTTCTGCGCAAACCGCATCCGTACAGCATCCGTAATAAAATACAAAATAGGACTGCACTTTCTGGATTATAATCGCTATATGGAAGACTATCAGCGGAGGCTATCATTCTTTTCCATTCTTCATCGCTAAAAACATACGGCGCATAGGTATAAGAACACCGCGGGTATTCCGGTTCAAATGCGGTAATGTTTATAGAACGCAAATATTTTGAAAGCCCCCTGTAGCGTGCAATGTAGCTTACTTTATTTGCGCTTGTGCCACATATCGTAGAAAGCCATTGGTTGATAATGCTTTCACTGAGACATTTTTCGAAGGTATGATTTTGCAGCAAAAAAGAATCCAGACTCCTAAGCATGATTTCATGGTTACGTGTGCTTCGCCCAGCCGATAAAAGCAACTGTAGATAATTGCTAAACTCAACAGCCAGGAAACTTTTGAAATCATTTTTCATTGGGAACCCTCCCCATGTTGCTTAGCCACTCTTTAAGTTTATCTGTTGCTGGAGGGACGGCAACTGCACACCGTCTAAGGTTTTCAATATCCAGTCGGACATAATTGTTAAAACAAAGCGGGCTTTGATGCCCTAAAACCTTTTGTACAACAGAATAGGGAATATCTTCTGCCACCAACTCCGTCGCCAGGCTCATGCGCAGTGCGTGCGGGCCAGTTTTTCTCCTGTCGGTGTCTATACCTGCCTTCGCCAAATAGCGAGACATTTCATGATGCGCTACAGTTCGCCCAATTGGTGTAAACGGACATTGTACCCGTAAAAATATATTCTCACTGTCCGAACTGGGACGACCCTTTGTTAGATAGGCTAAAAGAGCTTCTTTAACATCCGGTAAAAGTTCCAGTCTTGCAGATACACCGGTTTTTTTCTGAACAAATTCGATGGTATTTGTATCCCAATGAATATTTTTCTTTTTCAAGTTGCAGATATCAGACGTACGGATGCCGAGTCGTGCGGCCAGCAGCAACATGGCACGGTCCCGTAATCCTTTGTCGGTACTTTTATCTACAACATTTAGAAGCTTTTGGATTTCATCTTTTGAATAGACAGTAGGCATGGGTTTTGCGCGGCGAACCGCGGGGACAAATTCAGCCAAATTCAACGGATGAATCTGCTCTTGATAAAGATATTTCATGAGTTTTCTAACTGCACAGCGAAAGTTCTCTTTCGAGCCGCTTGCTGAAAACGCTGCATAGAGGATCTGTGCGTTAATTTCCTTTAGATCTGAAATCCCTTGCTGTTCTACGAAATGAAGAAATTCGTAACAATACAGATCTTGAAGTTTGCGTGTACCATCGCTAATAGACTGCTTACAGAGCATTTCATCGAATCTCTCAAAGACACCGCTAAAGTGCTTTAAATCTTTCTGCTTTTTCCATGTATGGACTACGACATATGGTCTTTTGTTTAGAATGTCATTCAGCCGTCTCACATAAAAAGACATGTAAAACTGTCGACCGCTGGAGATTCTGCCACCATGTGTTGCCAAATAAGTTTCACCTACGGCTTCGGTGTACTCAAGGATTTGATTCTCTCTCATGTAGCGATCTACTCTGCCCATGGCTTCACGGTAATGTCGAATAGACTCGCTGGGGTACTCCTTTTCGTGTAGTTGGGAAAGAAGATCCTCCCACAACTGCGGCATATTGCCCGTGACAATTTCACATTTCATGGAATGCACCACCTTCTATATTTCTGAATGGCTTTTGCCTTTTTCAGAATACAAGACGGTGGTGCATTGAGCAATATTATCCCAGCAGCAGAATTTAGAAAGGTGTGATATAAGTGAATGATATGAAAACTCCTCGGATAACAAAACTCACGGGATTACACGGCTTATCCCAGTTCTAAGATAAGCCGTGCATGCTTCCGCACTCCATGGCCAACCGCTGCGCCTGTGTCACACCAAGCCGCTCGTTGTTATAATCGGCCAGCTCACGGTTCTGGGCAGAATCATCCGTAGACCAGTCGCTGGGGTAGTAACCGTTCTCGCCGCGTTTGATGCAGATCAGTTCTCCTGTGCTGGGGAGTACCGAGAAGCACAGCTCCGGCAGTCCCTCCGCCAGCTTCGGTGCAAAGCGTTCCTGTTCCGTTTGGATGCCCCAGTCATCCGCATTCCAGAGGTGGACATACAGCTCACTTCCGCCATCCACGAGGATCTCCTGCTGTTCAAAGTGTTCTCCCCAGCCATCTGATGCCTGTCCGGTGATGTACTCTTTCAGGGTATCCATCTCCGCCGCATTCAGTTCACCGGCGATGCGGCATTCCGCAACGCCCCAGAGCTTTCGGTTACGCTCCTCTACGGTAAAGACCGCAGAGTGGACCTTGGTATTCACGCTATCAGCTTCGTGGTACCAATGCATGAGGCCACGCTCGGTTTCCTCCGGCACCCGATTTTTCATCAGCGCCGCCGTGATCTGAGCCTGATAGCCTCGCAATGCACGGCCATCCAGCTCAGTACTCTCCGGTTCCATATCCCCGTACTCGCTTCTCTCATAGAAATCCGCAGTCAGGGGCATATACAGCTTCAAGGTAGTCAACTTGGGCGGCAGCACCGAGAAGCTGTCCTCACCGGGAACGATTCCCAGCGCCCTGCCGTTATCCCACTTCATGTGGATCGTGCCGATGTCATCCACGAAATCCACCTCGCCCTCGGTGCCGGGTGCAACGGGGGCATAGGGATCCTCCATGGAATTGAGACGGATGCGGGTGCCGGGTGGATACTGTTCCTTGATGAAATTCACCATTTTTCTGTCCATATTCGTGTCCTCCTGCATGGTTTGTTCTCCGTCGTAGAATTCAAATTCATAGATCACGCCGCGGTCTTTGTTCCGCAAATCCTTTACCTTGACCGTCGTCCCGTCGAAGATATAGGCATCGACTTTGGCGAAATCTGTTCGGAAACCCTTGCCGCCGTTATCGGTCGAAAAGCGGCTGTTGGGCTGATCTTTGATTTTAGAATAGAAGCATACTGTCTGCACCGTGGTCACGACACGGGTCAGCCCCACCAGATCAGGGTGATTTTTCTGGCTGAGCGTCTTAAACTCTACGCCAGGTTGGATGAAGCGCTTCAGTTCAGCGAGATTTTTGACTGCAACAGGCTTTCTCTGCTTATCCGATCTCTCCATGTTCACATCCCTCCCAGCGTCATATTGGGGCCGGGTTGCAGCTCGTAATCTTCCTGTTGGCGGGGATTTTCCTCGCCGTAGAGGTCGAAGACGATATCATCCACAGCCGTGCGGACGGTGGGATCGTCGGTCAGCACCTCATACCGAAAGCCTGTGGTCGGGCGGTATGGCAGCTCTTCCTGCATACATTTCAGGAAGGCTTCGGTATCGGTAAAGTCCTGTGCATCGCCATTGGCATAAGTGACGCGGCCCACCAGCGACTTTTCCTGTGCCATGTTCTGCCGCTGGACATCCAGATCATAGGCCGTCAGATATCCGTTATAGTCACCAGGGGACGGATTGCAGCGCAGGCAGTAGCGGTAATGCTCGGTTTCCACGATGTAGCCGTAGTTCTGCACATAGCCTCCGGTGATTTTGCCGCCGTGGTCATAGCAGAATCGCTCCATGGCGAAACGGCTTTTCAGGACGTCCTCCCGCATCGTGTCAACGACTTCTTGAAGCTCGGCCTTGAACGCAGGGCTGTTCAGCTCCTCCGGACCCCTCGGCCACCAGGTATGCCAGAACTCATTTCCGCTGCGACCGAAGTCCATGCGGATATGGCCGATAGTACCCCGCCGCTTATCTTCTTCGGGGTGCGGAGTATAAAATAGGCCCGCCTCATCTGGGCGGGCCGGACGGATATGGAATCTGCTCATATTTTCCATCATTTTCACCTCTTTCTTATGGTATAGCTACACAACATAGCACACATCGGCAGTAATAGCTACTGAAACATTTGCTGTCCCTGTGTCTGTTCGGGAAAAGGTGACTCTAAACGCCGCAGCCGACCAAACTCCGTTTCTACCACATGGTCATTTTCCATGCAGTCAGTACCATACTTTTCAAAGTCCATGTAACCTTCCAGTTCGCGGACGGCCTCATCGTCCAGTCCCAGCGTTTCCTGCAAGCGCTGCTGACCATAGCCGTAGGTATCTACGATGCGCTGGTAGTTATCCAGATTCTGCAGGAGCTCTAAAGCTCCACGCAAAGTTTCCGGCTTCTCGGCATCCAACACAGCGGCATAGGTCAGAAGCATCCCGTCCTTCTGCCAGATGCCTTCCAATGCTTCCGCAAAGTCGTTGTAATCCTCTACGGCAGGGCAATCCGTGTCGCAGATCAGTTCTCCAATATAAGGTACCTTGAAGCGAATATCACGGAGCATCGCATCCGCGAAAACATCGATGTCGAGGTAAGCCTTCACGGCGCTGAGGTAATCCTCGTCAGCGGGGAGGACGAGGGTGTAGTCCGGCTTTCCATCGACGCGCAATGTCATGCGGAGCATTTCATCCCGGTTCTCATCTCTCCAAGGTTCTGCCGGTGAAAGGTAGCTGCGGTCGATTGCCATATCCGGCGTCAGCAGACTGCGGGCATTTGGGACAAAAGCGCTGTATCGGGCGTAGTTGTACCCCTGCGGGTCAACGAGGATGCCGTCTGTTCCCTCCGCATCGAGGATGAGCAGGCAGTGCCTGGCAGCATCATCGTGCCGGATGGCATTTTTGTTCTCTGCGATGAAATCATAGTCCGCCAGCAGCGCACGACTGAACTGCTGAAACCGCTGGGCGGGAAGTTCAATGACCTTGTCTACAACACAGGCTTCACCCTCGTACTCAGACTGCTTTCGCCTCAATTCTGCCTGAATGATCATGCCATGTCTCCCATCTCCATGCGGCTGCACTGACCGCCCTCCATGATCTCCGCCAGACTGGTATAGCCCTTGTAGGCAATATAGCCTCTGCCTGTAAACATTCCGTCCTCCTCATTCATGCGCTGCATGGCGTAGCCCTCGTAGTCATAAAACTCATCCAGATTCTCATCGTAGTCGAAGTGACCGGACTGCTGAATCATGTACCTGCCGTATTCCTCCGGTGTATGCGCACCGGGAGCGAAATCAAACAGGTCGAGATTCTCTACGAGGTTTTTGATCTGTTCCGCATTCTGCGGCTTTGCCAGCGTTATCACAGCGCCCAGCTTTTTCATGTCATCCGAGGATAACTCATCCGCTGCCTGTGCCAGTGCATTGAGGTCCGCAAGGTTTTCCTGTTCCATATCCAGCAGCACATCCACTTCATCCGGCAGTTGAGTATCCTCCAAGCGAAGCCGGACATCCGCAGGATCCGCGATGCCCGCACGCTGGAGAGCACGGTCGATCTCCTCCTGCACCATGGGGAGAAACAGCCATGTGATGTGTTCGGTGTCCTCCGGCTCGGCTTTGGAGGTCACCGCAACGGTGATGGCATTCGGTTCATAGTAATAGCAGGGGAAAAACCGTCCATCGTAGACCTGCTCCAGTTTCATGCCGTTGTCGTAAACCACGCCGTAGGGGGTGATCGTGCCACTGCCGCTCTCGATGAGCCGCCGTGCCGTTTCCTCACCGTCCAGAGCATCCAGTTGCTCCGTTTTGGCGCTGCCGCCGTGCAGATTCATGTAGTGATCCCGGCCAACAGCGGAGAGGTCAGAAAAATCTGTGATGACCGTGGCCTGTTGGCAGCAGAAGGTCAGGTTGATTAGATCCTTCAGTTCAAAAAGCTCCAGCTTGTGAGCCATCGCCTGAAACTGAGCGGCTTCGCCGGTATCAAAGCTATCCAGCCGTTTGGCAAGGTAGTTTAGCTCCTCCACATTGACCGTGAGCATCTCCGTGCGCTTGAGCACAGAGTAAAAGCTGTTGATCTCCTGTACCTGGCAGTCGGCTTTGACCGCATCGCCAATCTCCAGAGCCTCCAGCAGTTCCATGCAGTGTGCGTACTGGTCGTGGGGGATGGGGAACGGGATAGTTGCCACGCCATATTCCGGGTGATGCGGATTGCCGAGCACCGCTTGTATCATCATGTTTCATCCACTCCTTTTTCCAAATTCAAAACCACATCTCCGTACTTGGCCATCAGCAGTGCGCCGGTGATCAGGTGGAACGCCTCATCTGTGACCAATTCCGGAGACGCAAGGTCTGCAAGAGTGATATTGCAGCAGCCGACAGCAATGGCCTTCGCCGCCTGGCAAACACTATAGAGCTCCGGCTCAATCCCTCCGAGACAGACGCTTTGGAAGTCAAAGCCGTCGTTCCCGCATTTCCAGACCATCCTGCGCCAAAGGCTCTCATACGCCGTGAGCAGGAAGAGGGCGGCTTTGTTCCGGTCGGACAAGCGCCAGCAGCGTTCTCGCCAGTGTGTCCATCTTCGCCGGTGGGCATCGGACAGGAAAAATTGAGCCTTTTTTTCTCTGAATTGCTGACGCATCCGTTTTCGGAGCTGCGATCCCATAGAGGGTGCGAAGCAGTCCCTCACGAACGAATTCAACTCCAGTACGCCTGCTTCGATCCGTTCCTCCAGGCAGGTGCATTCGCACAGGCGGCACGGATGCTTGCGGACATAGTTCTGGCAGTATTCGCACGCCACATCTTTGGGCGTGTAATGGAATGGGCTGCGGTATATCCCGCCACCTCGGGGCTTTTGACCAGGCTGAGACATCATCAACTGCTCCAGCGCCTGCAGCGGCATGTCTCGCATGAAATAACACGGCATAAACGAACTCCTCTCTGAAACGAATAAAGGGCCGGAATCTTATTGCTAAGACTCCGGCCCTTACCGTTTGATATTACATTGTTTGCTCCTGCGTCGGTTCTGCGTCCTGCTGCTGGATACGCTCCATGATGTCAGGCAGACACTCCTCGATCTGCTTTCGTACCTCCTGAATCGTCTTTTCCTGATCGTATGACAGTTCAAAACCGCCCTGCAGGGTGTCCGTACAGCAGCGATAGATCTCAATAAGCTGCTCCTCCTGGAAGAGCTGCTGCTTGGGGATCAGTCCGGAGCGAACGGCAAAGTCCCGCTTCACCGCGTCATAGTTGCCGGACGAATATAGACCGGTGTAGTAATGACCATGACATACGCCCTTGCGGTCAAAGCTCCAGTCCCAAGTAACGAACTGGGCACCATATTTGCTCTGGATACCGGCCAGCACGATGCCGTTGAAATCTGCCAGCACCTTGTAGCCGTCCTCCAGACCGTCGGCTTTCAAAAAGGGCGCCGTCTCCATCTGCCGCATATACTCCGCTGTGGTCCTGACGATCTCATACACCTTGTCCTTGGCATCGATCCGTTCCGGCTCGTCGATATCCTCATTGCGGTAGGTAATGCCGCCGTTCTCGGTCACCTCACACAGCGGTGCGCCGTCAAGCAGGACACGAAGCCCGCCAGTGTGAGTCCTATCCGTGTGAAATCCTTCTCGGGCAAGGACGATTGCTGTCTCTCTGAGGTAACGGTTCTTTTCTTCTGCGCTGATACTCATATAACTCCTCCCGTGTGCAAAAAAATAAGGCCGGAACAATCATGTTCCGACCTACAAATACAGGCACTGCGACCAGCGCCCTTTTTGAAATGAAAAAGGGCGCCGCTCCATTGGTCTGGCAAGACCAACAAAACGACGCCCAAATCTTTGTGATTCTTTTTTAAGAAAAATACCGCTGTCAGCCGGAAAAATCGCCGCTCAAAAAGGGCGCTGGCTGAATGCATCTGCCTGAAAAGAGAAAACGTCCGGTTCGAATCGGGGCAGACGCCCTGAAACGGCGATTTGCATCTATGGTTTGAAAGAAGAAATCCGGGCCTGAAAAAGCCCGGAAACGGTTGATGCGCCTGGCTTTTCGCCAGACGCATCTATACCGTTTAGTTAATATGGAGGCGCCACCCGGATTTGAACCGGGGGTCAAGGATTTGCAGTCCCATGCCTTACCACTTGGCTATGGCGCCAAAAAATTGGAGCGGGCAACGAGATTCGAACTCGCTACCTCCACCTTGGCAAGGTGGCGCTCTGCCAAATGAGCTATGCCCGCAAAATGGTGCCTCCGGTCGGAATCGAACCAACGACACGGGGATTTTCAGTCCCCTGCTCTACCAACTGAGCTACAGAGGCGTATGAAATTAAAAAAACTGGTGGGAACAACAGGGCTCGAACCTGTGACCCCTTGCTTGTAAGGCAAGTGCTCTCCCGGCTGAGCTATGCTCCCGTTTCGCAGCTTGCTTATTATACAAGACGGGCACACAATTGTCAATAGATTTTCGGTAATTTTTTCGGCAATTGTGCATGTTTGGGGCGGCAGCGCCGCCCCAAACACGGTTCAATCCGTTGCGGCGTCAGGGTTTTCGGCGTCCAGCAGCGTCTGCAGATCCGCCGGCGTAAATACATATTCCGTGTCGCAAAACTGGCAGTGCACGCGCGTATCCTCGCCCTCGGCGATCATCGCGCGCAGCTCATCCGCTCCGCACTGGCGCAGCGCCTGCTCCACACGCGCACGCGAGCACGCGCAGCGGTAGGACATCGGGTGGCGCAGGACGATCTCGGGCGCAAGATCGCGCATGACCTGCGCGATGATGGCGTCCGCTCCGTCCTCGTCGAGAATGGTCGTGAGCTGGTCCATCATGAAAATGTTGTCCTCCAGCTTTCCGATCAGCTCCTCCGGCGCGCCGGGCATGAGCTGCACGAGAAAGCCGCCGGCCGCCTTGACGCTGTGGTCGGTGTCGACGAGCACGCCGAGGCCGCAGGCCGCGGGGATCTGCTCACTCTCGACGAGATAGGCGGACAGGTCCTCCGCGATCTCACCGCTGACGAGCTCCGTGCTGCCGATGTACGGCTCGCGCAGACCGATGTCCCGGCTGACAGTGAGCATGCCGTCCTTGCCGACGGCACCGCCGACATCGAGCTTGCCATCCGGGCGCGTGGGCAGGTCGAACGTGGGGTTTGCCACCATGCCGCGGACGTTGCCGTCGCAGTCGGACACCGCAACGATCGTGCCGAGACCGCCGCCGCCGTTGATGCGCAGCGTGACCGTGCCGTTTTCCTCCTTGAGCAGGTCGCCGAGCATGGACGCGGCGCACAGGCTGCGGCCGAGGGCGGCGATGGCCGTCGGGCTGCAGTGATGAATGGCATTGGCACGCTGCACCGCGTCACGCGCGGTGACGACCGAAATTTTTGCAAAGCCGTCTTTCGAGACGGCGCGGATGATCTCATCCATTATATTCACCTCGAAAAATTATCCAACAGGGTTTGTGCTTTCCATGGTTTCGCTGCCGTATTCCAGACTGCGCATCGCCGTGAGGAACACGCGTCCGGCATCCGCCTGCGGACCGTCGCGCCGGACGGTCACATCGAGAAAACCCGCCTCCGTGAGCAGCCGCGTGAGCAGCTCGGGCGTATGCGCATACTCAATGTGCTCCTCAGACGCACGCGACCAGAGCTCGCCCGCGCGCGTGAACAGGTCCATCCCGTAGTGCATGGTCTGCGCCGCTGCGTCAAACTCCGCCCGCCAGAGACACAGGACATCGTCCGTCTCGTCGACGAATGTGCCGCCGTCGAGCGCGCGGAACGACACCGGGTCGCGGATGTCCAGGATCAGCATCCCGCCCGGACGCACGAACAGGTGCAGCCGGTGCAGCACCTCCGGAAGCTCCTCCGGCGGCAGGTAGTCGATGCCGTCAAGCGAGCAGTAGGCCGCGTCGACCGTGCCGTAGAGATCAAGCTCGGACGCCTCCTGACACAGCAGCAGCGGCGCGATGGCGTCCGGCGGCAGATCTGCATTGTGTGCCTGCGCCTGCATGAGCATATCGGGCGAGCCGTCGGTCGCGATCATCTCATAGCCGCGCGCGGCCATGAGGCGCGTGAGCGTGCCCGTGCCGCAGCAAAAATCCAGCAGGGTATGGCTCTCGCCGCGTCCCTGCTGGAAACACTGCTCATAGAAGTCCGCGAACGCGGCATAATCCACGTCGCGGGTCAGCGCATCATACCACGCGGCAAGGGCGCCATAGGCGCTCACGCCTGCTCCTCCGAAGCTTTTTCCGCCAGCTCTCTGAGCCGGGCAAACACGATCTCATAGCCGCCGTTGCCATACTGCAGGCTGCGGTTGACGCGGCTGATCGTCGCGCTCGAGGCGCCGGTCTTTTCGAGGATGTCGTTGTAGATCAGGCCGGAGTCGAGATACTGCGCCACCTGATAGCGCTGCTCCATGGCCTGCAGCTCCGTGACCGTGCACAGGTCATCAAAAAACTGCTTGCATTCCTCGACCGTTTTCAGCGTCAGGATGGCACGGTACATGTCATCGCAGCGCGGTTTTTTATGCTGTTTATTCATATGCGCTCCTTATTTCTCATCAGATATATGGATGCTGAAATACATGCTTTCACGAATCTCATTCTACTCTAATTGTTTAGGAAAGTAAAGAGGAAAACTGCCCGGAA
>ENA-ORLT01000101-ORLT01000101.1-human-gut-metagenome-genome-assembly--contig:-NODE-101-length-29701-cov-10.079_pt1 | contig 29701 bp, 24 predicted proteins | sample MGYA00243074_ERZ508838 | MGnify/ENA primary metagenome ERZ508838 (study PRJEB26277, sample SAMN04329833) | human gut metagenome | biome: human-associated habitat | host: Homo sapiens | place: USA...
ACCGTTGCTTCTGGCTAATGGGGAAAGGCTTACTGGGTGTGTCACATCGGTCCGTGACACGATGATATGTACATGAAGCTGTAGCCCGGGTTTCCTGTCCCCTGACTTTGCCTGTCCCTCCTTCACTTCCTCATCACTGTTCCTGTAGTGGCGTTCCGTTTCCACCCTCCCAAAATAAACAAGATCCTTTCCTGATCTTATCTTCTCCCTGCGAAAATTCTCCGCATACAGGTCCATACAGTTCCGGGAGTAATTCTTCAACTCATGAATGACTTTTTCCTGTTCCTCCACGGTGAGCTGTTCAAATTCCGTCACCTGCTTTCCTGTAACCTTCCGGATCAGATGAGCCGCTTCATCCTGTGAGGGATTGATGGACAGCATATAGAATTTATCATCTCCTTTCATCAGCTTCTTATGGTTGCTGTCAATCTTTTGCATGACCGTCACCGGTGGTACATAATCCTCCTCATGGGAGAAGAAAGTGTCATAATATGGATTGTCTTCAAGACTTTCCTTCAACAGATATTCCACCAGTGCCCGGCACCTATCCTTGTTGTCGCATACACAGGGTGTGTTGACCGGTTTATGTACCTTTACAAACATTCCACCTGGATTTAGTTCTGATAATAATCATAAGGTTCCTATTGAAATTTCTTGAATACAGATTCATGTATGATACTGCATTTTTTTCAACTCACCGCCTGTCGTCCTCTGTTCCTTCATGGTGACAGCCCGAACTTCATAATCCCCTTTCAGATAATTCTCCGGACTATATGGACACTTCATTCTGTAAAGGATTGCTGGAAATATGGTAGAATATGCCATTCTTTTTTTTGATTGTTGCCAGCCTTCCGCATAAACCACATTGGCGCCATATAATATTTTCTTGTGAAAAAAAAGTATCATACTTTCTCTGTTCAAACTGTATTTCCACTTCGGATGAGCCGGTACAGGACGGGCCATTACCTGTTTTATGAGCATATTTCCTTTACCTTATATAACAACATTTCCAGATAGACCGGTGCGACAAAATAATCTGTTCCTTTTTCCGCCTTCTTGAAGTTCTTCTGGTCGAAAGCGTTTTCCAGCAGCCTGACAACCTGTCCGAGTTTCCGTCTGTCCTCCACGTCAGGAGCACCTGCTTGCTTCAACCGCTCCACTTCCGCTTTCAGTTGGGTGACCTGTTTGTCGGCCCGGTCCAGCAATTCATCACTGTGCGCTTCCGGCGCCGGAAGCAACTTGTCGATCTTATCTTTCTCTATGGCACGGATGATTTTGATGATCCGTTCGATTCCCTGAAGTTCCAGTGTCTTGAACTTCCCGTTGATTGACGTTCGGGGATCCACACCGTTCCGCTCAAAGTAGGACAGCATTGTCTCAATGAACTCACTGGCCGACACGCTTCCTTTCATTTCGTCCAGATGCTGTTTCACATCTATGGATACACGAATGGTTTTTGTAATTTTTGTTTGCATAATCTTGAATCTTTCCGCAAATGTAAGGGCGGACCGGCACAACCTTTTTGTGCTGCCTCCATCTTTTTTTCTGTAGATTTTTGTCTACATCGCAAATTGTTAACAATCAACTATATATAAAAAACATGTCGATTTTATGTAGACAACACAATTACTTGATAATCAACAGGAAAAAGACTTAAATCTACAGAAAAAGTAGACAATTTGTCTACAAAAAATCTCACAACCTATTGACAATCACGGCTCTGCGTGATTTAGCGAACGTCAAAACGTGCGCGCCGCTTGCTCTTCCTTATTATTTTTTCAAAGAAAAAATGGAATTTCTCGGGCAGAGCCCTTCCCTAAAGAGAAGGAAAGCCATGCGGTGCGGAGATGGATACGGAAGATATGTGACAGACTGAGGGAGGCGTATTCCGTCCTTGGGGGCTTGCAAAGAGACCGGCGATATTGCCGGTGCGAACTTCCAGGAGTATGTGCCGTTTCCGATCTCGCAAGATGCGGGAGAACGGACGGCAGACCTGATTTGTAATCCCGGAAAAAAGAAAGTGTCCTCAGAGCGGATCGGAGAAGTGGCGGCGAGCCGGCGGACAAACCGGAAGACAATACGGGCAGATATTATCAAACAAACCGATTCTGAAAATCAGGAAAAGTACAATAACTGTTTCTGCATAATCTTCTCGGAAAAAAGAAAATGAACAATACCTGACAATACTTATGGGTTGCCAATGGAAGTGTGCATGAATCTTCCTGTTCATGAACGAATAAAAATATAGGTAATCTGAAAATGATGGTGGAGAACCGGACATGCCTGGTGGCGTCAAGAAGGAACAAAAGGAATCGGGCAGGATTATTTTGAATGGTCCTCTTTTTCCGCGAATCCGATAGGTATACATTCCAAATTGACGTGTCATTTTTTTTTAAGAAAATAGCCATTCAAAATATCCATCCAATACTTAATGCCAATATTTTAAAGTGTTTTAATTTTAAAACATTAAAGCATTTAAATATTAAAATGTTAAAACTTCGGTCATGAATACTTTACATGAAGTCATGTATCTGTTGTTTTATGATATTTGTTTATATGTAGAATCCGTATCATTGTTAAAATATCATACACGTAATTCTGTAATCCACCCTTTACATTATGTGAGAATCAATGGATATTCTTTTTTCAAAGGGATGCCGACGGTTCGATTTGAAAACATATTAATATCAGAATATTTTAAAATTAAAATTGTTTGATATTTTAATTTTAAAATATTACAACATTAAAATATTGACACGGACGGGTATGGAGTTGTAATCCGTATCTTTGCCCCATGTCCTTTTAGAAAAAGGAAATATGCCATTATGCCTCCTGAAAATGTCTATATTTGCGTTTCAATAATATAAATGATATGGACAGAACTAAGGACGCATGCAGACACCAATCAAACAACAGAGTCATCATGTGGTACAAAATAAGAGAATTATATTCAAAAGGATTTAACAAGACCCAGATCGCGTTCCAGCTTGGTCTGCATAGAAGTACGGTGCGCCGGTACTTGAAAATGGATGAGGACACATTGACTGCAAAATTGCAGCATCGCAGGCGATATCCCCGCATACTTGACAAATACGAAAGTTATGTCTGTGACGTTCTTTCCCGGTACAGGTTCCTGTCCGCCTCCCAGATTCATGACTGGATGAAGGAACAGTATCCTGATCTTCCTGTTGTCTGCGGAAAAACCGTATACAATTTTGTGGAAACTGTACGTCGTAAGTATAATCTGGACAAGGAGGGGCTTTCCAAACGTGTTTATGAGAAAATGCCGGATACCCCTTACGGGGAATATGCCCAGATGGATTTCGGAGAAAGCCGTATGCCCACATACAGGGACGACTTTGTCAAAGTTTATTTTTTTGTCATGGTGATGAGCCGTTCCAGGCAGAAGTTCGTGTATTTTTCCTGTACGCCTTTCACATCAGCCCTGGCCGTATATGCCCATGAACTGGCTTTCGCATATTTCGGAGGGAAGCCGAGAAGGATAATCTATGACCAGGACAAAGTCCTGCTGGTCAGAGAAAACCTGGGTGACCTCATATTGACAAGAACATTCCGTGCCTTTGTCAACGAGCAGCATTTCCAGCCCGTGTTCTGCCGTCCTGCTGATCCGGAAAGCAAGGGAAAAGTGGAAAATGTGGTCAAATATGTCAAGCGTAACTTTCTTGCCGGACGGACATTTAACAGCCTGGAAGTCCTTAACACCGAGGTCCTGCAATGGCTGGAAAAAACAGGAAACGGCAAGATACATGGAACCACACGCCTGGTTCCGGCTGAGGAATTTGAGATTGAACGGAAATATCTGTTGCCATACTATGGAGAACCGGTGCCCCCCAAAGACGAGCCGAAAGAGTATCATGTCCGCAAGGACAATACGGTACGGTACCGGACCAACTACTACAGTGTGCCCTCCGGCACCTATAAAAATCGGAACACCGTTGTATGGCTTCTTGAGAATAACGGACATATCGAGCTGTACGACAAAGAGAGCGGTAAACTCATATGCAGGCATGAGTTGTGTCCCGGAAAAGGGAAAAATGTATGTGACAAAAGACATCATAAGGACAAGACACGGAGTGTGAATGACTTGCAGGTCCGGATCCGAAAGCGGACGGAAGATGACCCCACCGTTATTCTGTGGCTCCGGAATCTGGAAAGGGAAAAGCCGCGTTATTACAGAGACAATATGAAACTGCTGCTTCATGTGATATCCGAATACGGCAAAGAAACAGTGATAGCAGCCCTGCGGACCTGTCTGGAAAAAAACATATACAACAGCCTTTCCGTGCAGGAAATATCCGGCTCAATCCACAGGAGTAAGGACAATATGAACGGGATGACTTTCCAAGCTCCGACATCCATTCCGGAAACAGCGGACTGTCATCCTGAAAAAACAGATATAAACCAATATAACAAGTTTTTTGAATGATACAAAGTGAAAAATTGAAAGCACACGCCAAACGTCTGCGGCTTTACAACATTGCAAACCGCATGGACAGCATTCTGCATCATGCACAGGAAGAAAAACCGACCTACCCGGAATTCCTGTCCCTGGTATTAGGCACCGAAGTTGAGATGAAAGAGAGGAAAGACTACGAGAGACGCCTTGTTGCGGCACGTCTGCCCCGAAAACATGATCTTGACGAATACGACTACAATTTTTATGAAGGCATAGACCGCCGGCAGATGAAGGAGCTTCGTGAACTGGTATGGCTCCGTGAAGCTTATAACCTGATCCTGATGGGACCATCAGGAACCGGAAAGACATTTCTGGCAGCCGGTCTTGTCTTTGCTGCGGTCAAGGCCGGTTACAAGGCATACCTGATGACAATGGAGGATATCGTAAATTGTCTCAGACTTAAAGACATCTCAACTCCGGCCATGATGACTTATAACAAGATTCTGCGCGCACAGCTGCTGGCAATAGATGATATCATGCTGTTTCCTGTGAAAAGAGAGGAAGCAACTGCCTTCTTCAACCTGATAAACACCCTACATGAGAAGACATCCATCATCATTACAACCAACAAGGCACCTACAGAATGGGTAGAAACATTGAATGATGAAATCCTTGCCAGCGCTCTGCTTGACAGGCTGCTTTATCGATGTGAAGTCATCAAGTTCACCGGCAGTAGCTACCGGTTAGAAAACAGGCAGACGATTTTCAAGACTACAACAGGAACGAGAAACGAACTTATGAAGCCTTAGTTACCGGTGTATTCTGTGGCATATTTAACTTTTCTAAAAAAAGGCACAAGAAAATTTGCAAATTACAGCTGATCCATAGGCGCACAAACGGGGTGGTGCAGCCCGTGTAGTGATAGAGGTAGCGGAAGATAAGTTCACCCTCGCGCCCGGCATCGGTCGCCACGATGATTTGGTCGCTTGTGTCGAACAGTCTTTTGATGATTTTTATTTGCGACACCACGCCGCTGTCGGGTTTGTAGCCCTTCTCCGTCCTGACCTGACGGGGGACGAGCGTGAATGTGTCGGGGATAATCGGGAGGTTGTCACGGACGAATCCGCGCACGCCGTAGCCGTCAGGCATGGCAAGCTGTACGAGGTGTCCGAATGCCCATGTCACGGCATAGCCGCCTCCCTCGAAATATCCTTCCTCTCTCTTTGTCGCGCCCACGATGCGGGCGATTTCACGTGCCACGGAGGGCTTTTCTGCAATGATTGTCTTCATGTTTTCTTGCTTTTTTGTTGATACTTTGGATTTTATTTTGGATTCAGTGGCGGACACGGGATTACATTTTCATGCCTTTGTTGTTCTTCTTTTTCGGCTTCTCCTGCTGCTGTTGCTGGCGGTCGTCCTTTGGGGCGGTCTGACCTTTCTGCAAAGGCTCTTTCAGGTTCTTTGTCGCCTCGTTGGTTTTGCCCTCGTTGTTCACCGCCACCTGCGTGCGGCTCTCGTTGGATGGGGCGACCTGCCGGGCATTGTCGGGGTTCGTGTCGTAGCGGTACGGGCGGCCCTTCTCCGGGTTGAACTTGATATACATCGTGGCATGGAAGCCCTGCTTATCTGTCACGTTCTCCAGTTTCACGGTCTTGCCCGCCACGTAGTCGGCTTTCTGCTGTTCGGTGAAGTTCACGCCGCTCCATTTGCTGATGGGGCGGATGCTGCCGTCCTCGTTCGTCCACGTGTTGCGGCGTTGCTCCTTTTTGGTCTGTGCGGCATTTTCCCCGCCTTGCGCCTGACTTTTCGACGTGTCGCCTTTGGTTTTCTGCGTCTGTGCGGTACGGGGCGACCTGCCGGTTCCCGGCACGAACTCCACGCCGCGCTGCTCCACGTTCACTTGCAGGGTGGTGACGAACTTCCTGCCGTCGTTGCGCTCGATGAGCTTGTCGCGCACGGGCAGTCCGGCGCGGAGCATGTCCTGCTCCTGTTTGGTGATTTCCGTCTTGCCGATGCGCTCCGGGATGCGCACCCTGTTTGCCGGGATGTCCGTGATTTCATTCGTCTTGCGGTCGATGCTGATGTAGGAGGGGATGATTTCGCCCGTTTCCCTGTCCACGACGTCCACGACCCTGCCGAGGTTGCCCGTTTCGCGGAGGTTCTTCCGGTCATCGTCGGAGAATTTGTGTTCCTTGTACTCGTCCAACTTCTGCTCCTTGCGGATGAAGTGCGGCACAAGGCTGATGTTTCCCTCTCCGTCTTTCTTGAAGGAGAGGCGGGCGTCCAGCTCGAATGATTCGCCGCCGAAGGTCGGCTTGACCTTCACCAAGTCGGATTTGCCGTAGTTGAGCATCTTCTGAAGGTCGCCGGACTTTTCGAGGTCATCGCGCTTCACGCCCCATTTCGTTTCCAACTCCTGCCAGTTGATTCTGCTATCGTCGATGGGTTGGTAGCCCCGTTTGCCCTGCGTCTGCTGCGGGTTTTCCTGTTGTTCTTTCTGTTGTTCCATGTTTTCCTGTTTTTGAGGTTCTTGTTTCTCTGTCTGTTGTGCAGTCTGTTCTTCCTGCACCTGCTGTTGATAAGGGAAGGTGTCAATCTTGTGCGGTGCAAGAATGTGTTTGTTCTGGTACGGATGCTGAAGCAGGTCTTTCATCACGCCCAGCATGGAATCCACTTGGTCTGCCGCGATGCGGTAGAAACCGAAGCGGCTGGGTTCCTTGCACTGCCGGAAGAAGTTCTTGAAGAAGTTGTCCAGCACGTCGCCATGTCGGTCGAATTGCAGGAAACTCTGCGCGTTCTCCGCTTTCGCTGGGGTGCGCTTGGGTGTGCCGTCCGCGTTCAGCCCGGCTACCACGCTGATCTCGCCCGTCTTCTCGTCACGGACTACCAGCACGTCCTTTTCGTCTTTTTTCTTTGCCATTTGAAAAATGTTTTAATTGGGTTATTTATGAAAGAAATTATGGATACGAGCCTTGTAGAAGGCTATATCTTCCTTTTTGAAGTCCTTGATATGGTTGGAAAGGAATGTCAGCACGTCCTCCTCGTTGTAATAGGTTTTCTTGCCCAGTGTCTTGTAGGGCAATGCGCCGACGCTGCGGTAGCGTTGCAGTGTGCGCTTGCTTATCTGGAGCAGCATGCACAAGTCCTGATTGTCGAAAAGGCGGATGCTTTCCGTGAGGGCGGGCTGTTTCCCCTCAGCCTTCATCGCCAGCAGCAATTCGTCCTGACGGTCGAGCCGTTCCATCAGCTTCTGCATCCAGCCCTCGAAGTTGTTTCGTGTGAGCAGTTCCATGACCTATGTCCTCCTTCCTTTTGGTTTGCCGCCCGTGCGTAGCGTGTGGTTGTGTTTCAATTCCTGCGGTGTCGCCGCGTCCTCGTTGACGGCACACGCTTCAAGCAGGCGGTCGATTTCAGACTGCCGGTAGCGGCATTTGCCGCGAAGCACGACATAGCCGATGCGTTGCTCGCTGCGCATACGCTGGAGGGTGCGGGTACTCACGTTAAGCAGGTGCGCCGCCTCGCGTGTGGTGAGCAACCTGTCGGGCGATGCCGCTTTCTTGTCGCCGGAGGCGGCACGGACGTGTGCCGCAATCTCCGCTATCTGTTCCGTCAATGACCGGAAGGCGGAACTTTCCATTGTTATCACTTTCATATTCAGTCCTTTCTTTTTGTTTCTGCGACAAAATTCGGCAATAAACAAAAGGGGCTTTAACAACTCACTACGTGACTCACGTAAGATTTTTACGGAAGATGGCTCCGTAACCCGGTCAAACGGCGCAACAGGCAGCCTTTCAGTGGAAAACGGCACGAGTCCGGGACTGCATCGTTACCTTTGTGGGCAAACCGATAATTGCATGAATATGGAAATAGTATCTATCGAGAAAAAGACTTTCGAGATGATGGTGGCGGCATTCGGCGCACTCTCGGAGAAGGTCGCCGCCTTGAGGCGCAAAAGCGACACGGGGCGCATGGAAAGATGGCTCACGGGCGAGGAGGTCTGCGGGCAGTTGAGAATAAGCCCGCGCACGTTACAGACGCTGCGCGACAGACGGCTTATCGGCTACTCGCAGATAAACCGCAGGTTCTATTACAAGCCGGAGGAGGTGAAGCGGCTGATACCGCTTGTCGGTACGCTCTATCCGCACGGCAGATGATTTGATTTATTCACGACCCACTGAATCCGAAGTTATGATGAACGAGAACAACGATGTTTTTACGATGGAGGATGAGCCGATAGCCTCTGTGATGCAGGATATGCGCAAAGGCTCGAAATGGTTGTCCGCATTTCTGGAAAATTACCGTCCTCCGTTGAACGGGGAGCGTTACCTGACGGACGGCGAGGTGGCGGAACTGCTCCGTGTGAGCCGACGCACCTTGCAGGAATACCGCAACAACCGTGTGTTGCCCTTTATCCTTTTGGGAGGGAAGGTGCTTTACCCGGAAACGGGGCTGCGCGAAGTACTGGAAGCGAACTACCGCAAGCCACTGGAGTAAGGCGGCCAACATGAAAAAGGAAACGGGCGACACCTTTTGTGGTGCTGCCCGTTTCCTTGTCTTATGGGGTATGCGCAATCAGCAGTACCCGGCTTTTCCGTTCTGTATGAACATCACGTATGCCTGCCGTTTCTCTTTGGCGAGAGCCTTTCCCACCAGCCATGTACGGAAAAGGTGGGTGTTGTAGGTGTTCAGCCGGAAAGCGACCGGGATGATGATTTCAAGCGCGTACACGTCCGCGTACAACCCGTTTTCAAGCTGCATGTAGCGGCACACCTCGTAATCGTTAAGCACGTCCGACTTGCAGACGGCTTTGATGGCGGCGTTCACTGCCGGAACGGTCGTATGGAACAGTCCGGCTATTTCGGTGGCGGTCATCCACACGTCGTTACCGGTTACGCTGACCGCCTTTTCCTCTATGATGATTATGTCACGTTTCATGGCTTTTCTTTTTTATATGGTACAACTTGCAAATTCCTCGACGCCGTTCAACCTTGCGGCAAGGTTTTCCATGTCCTGATTGAGCTTTTCTTTGGTTATCTTCGCGTAAATCTGCGTCGTCTTTATGCTCTTGTGTCCGAGCATGGAGCTGACCGTTTCTATGGGTACACCGTTGGAGAGAAACACCGTCGTGGCTGCCGTATGGCGGCTCTGATGCCACGTGATATGCTTGGTGATGCCGCAACGCTTGGCGACGGCACGGATACCTGCAAGGCATGTGTTATAATGCGGAACGGGGAATATCCTGCCGTTCTCGCACAGACCCCGGTATTTGCTTATTATGCGGTTGGCGATGTCAAGCAGGCGGATGTTGGACACAACGCCCGTTTTCTGGCGGTTGATGTTTATCCACTCGTGTTCGTCGAAGTAGGTGCGGATATTCTCTTCCGTGAGGTTGCGCATATCCGAGAATGACAGCCCGGTGAACGCACAGAACAGGTAGAGGTCACGGTACAGTTCCTGTTTGGCGTTTTTCAGTTTTCCTTCCATCAGTAGGCGTATTTCCTCTTTGGTTAGGAAACTGCGTGTCGTTTCCTCCTTCTTGATTTCATACTCGCGGAACGGGTCGCGTGTCAGCCACTCGTTGTTGATGGCGATGAACACCATCGTCCGTAGCGGGCAGACGTACAGCCAGACGGTATTGGTGCAGCAGTGCTTGTCCGTGCGCAGGAACATCTCGAAGTCGGAGATGAAAGCCGGGGTAAGCTCTTTCAGTGCGATGTCCTTCACATGATAGCGGATATCGAGGAACTCTTGCAGGTGTTTGTAAACGGTGCGGTACTTCAGCAGCGTGCCTTTGGCTTTCATGCCTGCCTCTACCTGTTTTTCGTAATCCTCGTTGTGTTGGCGGAACACCTGCATCAGCGTGTGGTAGCGGTGTTCCAGTCCGAGAAAGGCGTTCTTCACCTTCTCCGCCGTGACGAAGTTGTCACGCTCCATGATTTCCTGATAGTGCCTGTTGATGCGTACCCGCATTTTGTCAAGCATACGGTTCGTTTCGAGTGCCGCCGTGCTTCTGCCAGTGACACGTCCTCCTTTGGTGTCCCATAGCTTCGGATCGACTGTCAGCTTGCAGCTGAACTGCGTCTGGCTGCCGTCCACCGTGATGCGTCCCATGACGGGAACTGTCCCGTCTTTCTTCACTACCTGACGTTTGAGGTAGTAGATTACTGAAAATGTACTCTTCATCGTCCTTAATTTTTTTGGTTTCAAAATTAGTTGGTGAAGAGTCCGGTGTCGGTACGCAAAACGGGGAGGAACGGCGCAATCTTTTTCCGTAACCGGATTTTTTCGCGTGAGTTGTCGGTAACTCACTATTCCTTAATGCCTTGTTTCTCTATCCGTACCCGTTTGTCGCATTATCGGGCATGGTTACGAACAAGTAACGTTGCGGCGTCAGGATTTGGCTTCGGCAGGGATTGTAATGGCTTCACGAATTTTCGCCACTTCAACTAAAACCCTTGTAACTCAATTCTATCACTATATCTTTCCGCATTTCACTTTTTTGTAGTAACTTTGCAATTAGCAATCTACTGCAATATGCAGAATCTATGCAAAAGGTCTTGTAGTTCAACGGATAGAATAGAAGTTTCCTAAACTTTAGATCCGGGTTCGATTCCCGGCGAGACTACAAAAAAGGAGGAAATCCATTTCGGATTTCCTCCTTTTTTAGTTTATAGTTTTTTGTCCAAATTCTTATTTGGCTACTTCTACAGCTGGTTCGGTACCTTTTTTGTTCTTCATCAGCAGATATGCGATAGGAGATGCAACGAACAGAGAAGACAGTGTACCGAATACAACACCCAGAATCATGGCGAATGCGAAGCTGCGGATGGAATCACCACCGAGGATGAAGATACACAGTAACACAATCAAAGTACTCAGTGAAGTATTGATGGTACGTGCCAGAGTTGTGTTCAATGAGTCATTGAACAACTGGAATCTGTCACGCTTCGGATAGAGGCCGAAGAATTCGCGTACACGGTCGAAGATTACCACCTTGTCATTGATAGAGTAACCGATAGCTGTCAGGATGGCACCGATAAAGGTCTGGTCGATTTCCAGAGAGAACGGCATCCAGCCCCAACAGATAGAGTAGGCACCCAGGATGATGATGGTATCACAAGCCAATGCGGCTACTGAACCGATACTGTATGCAATATTGCGGAAACGGATCAGGATATAGATACCGATGGCAATCAATGCAAGTACAACGGACCAGATGGCTGAAACCTTGATATCGTCTGCGATACTCGGACCTACCTTCTGGGAACTGATGATACTTCCGCCCGTATGGTTTTCGCGGTCGATGAAGGTTTCCAAAGTGATGTTCTGAGTCAATACCGGCTTCAGAGTCTCATACAGATATGCTTCGATTTCAGAGTCGATGTTGTTACCTTCTTCTTCAATGCGGTAGTTCGTGCTGATACGTACAGTCTTGCCGTCTGTACCGATAGCGATAACGCTGACATTGGCATCGCCGAACTTGCTGGAGATAAGTTCACGAATCTGTTCCGGTTCCACTTTGTTCTCAAACTGTACCTTGAAGTTACGTCCACCGGTGAAGTCGATGCTCTGGCTCAGTCCACGGGTAGCGAGGAAAGCGATGCATACAACTACGGCAGCTCCGGTGATGGTCAACCACAGCTTGTTTCTGCCCATGAAGTCGAAGTGTACGTTCGCCATTAGGTTCTTGGAAATCTTGGAAGAGAATGTCAGGTTCAGCAATTTGTCTTTGCCCATGAAATAATCATAGAACAGACGTGTCATGAACACGGCAGTAAAGAACGAAATCAAGATACCGATAATCAGTGTAGTGGCAAAACCGCGGATAGGACCTGTACCGAAGTTGAACAGGATGATACCGGTGATGATAGACGTCAAGTTGGAGTCGAAGATAGCAGAGAAGGCGTTGGAGTAACCGTCAGCCAATGCTTTCTTCACACCCTTGCCTGCACGGAGTTCTTCTTTGGTACGCTCGTAAATCAATACGTTGGCATCCACAGCCATACCCAGCGCCAACACCATACCGGCAATACCGGACATCGTCAATGCTGCCTGGAAAGAAGAAAGGATACCCAACGTGAAGAACAAGTTCAGCACCAAAGCACCATTGGCAACCATACCCGGAATGAATCCGTACATAGAGCACATGTAAACCATCAGCAGAATCAATGCTACGATGAATGACATGATACCGGCATTGATGGAAGCTTGTCCCAGTGAAGGACCTACGATATCTTCTTGTACGATGTGCGCAGGAGCTGGCATCTTACCTGATCTTAACACGTTTGCCAAGTCTTTTGCTTGTTCCGGAGTAAAGTGACCGGTAATCTGTGAGTTACCACCAGTGATTTCATTGTTTACGTTCGGTGCGGAGTAAACGTAACCGTCCAGCACGATAGCGATGCTCTTGCCGATATTCTGCTTGGTGAGCTGAGCCCAACGGCGTGCACCGTCAGTGTTCATGGACATACTTACGGCAGGTTTACCGTAATGGTCGTATTCGTCTTTGGCGCTAACCACTACATCACCTTCCAGAGGCGCCTTGCCGTTACGTTCTGTAGAACGGATGGCATAAAGTTCGAAAGTCTGAGCTTTCGGATCATATTCATAAGGAGATACTCCCCATTTCAGACGCAAGTCTTTCGGCATTTCGGCTTGAACTTCCGGCATGGAAAGGTATCTGTTGATTTCAGCTGTATCCTTGTAGTTGGCATAGGCTACAACAGGACCTTGTCCGCTGGGGTTGACTTGCAAGATTGCGAACAGCGGGTGTTCTTTCTTTATTTGTGCAAGGTCAGCGGGTTGTGTCTTGTTTTCACCCTTTAAAGCAGCGGCAAGACTGTCGGCTGTGCTGGTAGCTTGGGCTACGGCAGGAGCTTCGGTAGCTGCGCTGTCTGCCTCTTCTGCCGGAGTTTCGCTTGCAACGATGGCACGCAACTTGGTGTCGGCAGCTTGCAGATAGGGAGTAACGTCTTTTGCTGTGTATGTTTCCCAGAATTCCAGATTGGCGGAACCTTGTAATAATTTTCTTACACGTTCAGGTTCTTTGATACCCGGAAGTTCTACCATGATACGGCCCATTTTGTCTTCCAGACTCTGGATATTGGGCTGAACTACACCGAAACGGTCGATACGGGTACGAAGTACATTGTAGGAGTTGTCAACAGCTGCCTTTACTTCTTCGCGCAATACTTTCTCAACTTCCGCGTCGGTAGATTTCTGAGTTACCTTGTCTTTTAATTGTTGGGTTGCGAACAGTTGTGAAAGAGGAGCACCCGGAGCAAGCTTGTGATACTCTCTGACGAATAGGGTGATCACGTCATCCTGGCTTGTGGTAGCTTGTTTGGCGGCAGTGACCAATGCTTGGTTGAATGCTTCGTCAGTCTTGTTGTCAGCCAATACTTTGATGACATCGGGTACGGAAACTTCAAGGATGACGTTCATACCACCCTTCAAGTCCAAACCTAAACTGATTTCCATCTCACGACATTGTTTCAGCGTCCAATTGCCGAAATACACTTTCTCATTAGCCAGAGAATCGAGGTAGTCCTGCTCTACTTTCACATCGCCTTTTGCAAACTCTTTGGCCTTACTTGTGTAATGGCGAGTTACAAAAGAGAAGGAGAGATAGAACACACACACCAGTGTGAGCAATATCGCAAAAACCCTTACAAATCCTTTGTTTTGCATGTTACTTTTAGTTTATTATGATTACTTTTTAATTAAATTCTGTTGCATACAAGGCTGCAAATATAGCTTTTTTTTCACAAATCTTACTTCATACCGCGATTTTTTAACATCGGGTCTAATTGAGGCTCAGTTCCTCTGAAGTTTTTATAGAGAGTCATCGGGTCTTCGCTGTCTCCTTTTTCCAGAACATTCTGGCGGAAGAGGTCGGCTGTCTGCTTGTCGAAGATACCGTGTTCCTTGAAAGCTTCGAAGGCATCGTTGTCCAGAACATTGGCCCAGAGATAGCTGTAGTAGCCTGCAGCATAACCGCCGATGATGTGGTTGAAGTATGTGGTACGGTAGCGGGGAGCTATTTCCGGAATCAGCCCCAGTTGGTCCATCGCTTCTTTTTCGTATGCAACGACATCAAGACCTTCGGTATCAGTCAGGTTATGCAGGTTCATGTCGAGGATGGCGGCGGCCAGCAACTCGGTAGTCATGAAACCCTGGTTGAACGTTTTCTGGTTCAGTATCTTTTCAATCAGGCTGTCGGGAATGACCTCGCCGGTCTTGTAATGCTTGGCATACATTTTCAATACTTCGGGTTCGGTAGCCCAATGCTCGTTGATTTGAGAGGGGAGTTCCACGAAGTCGCGTACGACATTGGTGCCTGAAGTACCTTTATACTGGCATTGGGTCAATAATCCGTGCAGGGCATGGCCGAATTCATGGAACAAAGTTTCCACTTCGTCGATAGTCAGCAGGGAAGGAGTGTCGCCTACGGGCTTGGTGAAGCTGCATACGTTGCATACCAATGGACGTATGCTGCCTTGTTGTTCGCGGTAATTGCTCATCCAGGCACCACCGCTTTTGCCGGGACGGGGGAAGTAATCTACATAGAAGATACCTACTTGTGAGCCGTCTGCGGCTTTCACTTCAAACACTTCTACATCGGGATGATAGACGGGGATACCTTCGAGCTTTGTCAGCGTGATGCCATAGAGCTTATTGGCAACGGCAAAGGCGCCTTCACGTACGTTTTCCAGTTTGAAGTAGGGCTTAATCTCTTCTTCTTCGAGGTTATATTTCTCCTTACGGAGTTTTTCGGTGTAGTACCACCAATCCCATGCTTCCAGTTTCTCTCCTTTGCCTTCCTTGTCCATCAGCTTTTGCAGTTCGGCTGCTTCGGCTTTTGCTTTGGGGAGTGCATAACTCCACAAGTTGTTGAGGAAGTCCATCACGGCGGTGGAATTCTTTGCCATTGTATTGTCCAATACAAAGTTGGAGTAACAGTCGAAACCCAGCAGTTGCGCCTTTTCAAGTCTCAGGCGTACGATGTCGGTAATGATTTTCTTGTTGTCGTTCTTGTCATTGTTATTGCCGCGGTTGATGTAGGCCTTGTACATCTGTTCGCGTAGCGGCCGGTTAGCAGAGTATTGAAGGAAAGGCAGGCGGCTTGCATTATGGAGGGTAAACAGCCATTTGCCTTCCTGTCCGGTGGCACGGGCTTCAGCCATGGCGCTTTCGCGGAACCATTGGGGAAGTCCGGCGAGGTCTTCCTCTTTTCCTACATAAAGCTTGAAGTCGTTGTTTTCGTTCAGGATGTTGTTGCTGAACGTGATTCCGAGTGTGGAAAGCTGCTTGTTGATCTCACGCAGACGGGCTTGTTTGTCGGCCGGAAGATTGGCGCCGGAACGGATAAATTTCTTATGGGTTTTTTCCAGCAGCCTTTGTTGTTCGCGGGTCAGGCCGAGAGCATCTTTCTGGCTGTAGACAGCATCCACTTTCTTGAAAAGCTCCTGGTTGAGGGAGATGTTGTCTTCGTGTTCGGCCAATGTCGGAGCCAGTTTCATGGAAAGGGCTGTCAGTTCATCGGTAGTTTCGGCCTCCGTCAGGTTGAAAAATACACCACCTACACGGTCCAGGGTGGGAGAGCTGTTGTCAAGGGCAACAATGACATTTTCGAAAGTAGGGGCTTCCGTATTGTCAATGATGGCTTGGATGTTGGCATTTTGCTCTTCCATGCCTTTCTGGAATGCGGGTTCATAGTGCTCCAACTTGATTTTATCGAATGGAGGCACGCCATTGGGTGTTTGAAACTCGGTAAGGAACGGATTGCTTTCCGTCTGGGTGGCACAGGAGTACATCATACAACTTACTGCTAAAATTAGAATACATTTCTTGAACATTGTTTTCTAAGTATTAAATGGTTAAGTATTAATTTTCAATATCTCTTAGTGATATAGCACCATATCGGATAGTGGTCTGACTCTTTGATGGAACGGTCTACTGTACAATTGTAGGCTCTCAGGTTCTTGCTTGTCAGTATGTTGTCTATCCGGAAATAGAATCTGTTCTGGTTGTAGGAGATGCCCAGCCCCCGTCCTGATTGGGTGAATGCGTCGTCCAAATCCTGGGCGATGGTGCGGTGGGTATAGGAGATGGGGGTATCGTTGAAATCGCCGCATACAATAATGTAAGGATGCGGTGAAGCGGCTATTTCATGTGCAATAGTGTCAGCTTGCGGGGCACGGATGGCCGATGCTTCTGCCAGCTTGCGTATGAGCAGGCGTGCGCCGCTTTTCACTTTTTCCTTTTCGGGAGATTTCAGCATGTCTTCGTACACGACTTTATCGGCTTTGGTCAGCTTGTTGGACTCCAGATGATTGTTGATGAGGGTAACCGTGTCTTCCCCAATCTTGATTTCATAGAGTACCGAACCGTTGTATTCGCTGGGATAATCCAATATGCGTGACGAGAGAATCGGAAATTTAGAGTAACATGCTATCTTGTTGGTATGTCCCTTTCCGCTACCCACTGTGTTGATGCGGTGGTATGGATATGCCTTGAGTTCCCGCTCTACGTCTTTTTGCGAAAGATGCTTTGAGGATTGTACTGTGGAATATTCCTGCAGACAGAGGATATCGGCGCCACTTTCCTTCAAATAGGTCAATATCGGGTTTTTGCCATCTTGTTTGGCGGCACCGTCAAATCCCATAATGTTGTAGGAGAGCAGTTTGATACTTGTTTCCGGTAAGTGGTCTGTATGGAAGTTGATGGGCAGATAGGTGCGTATCTGCGAATAGCAGAGCAACATCCCTATTAGGGGCAGCAAAGCCGACCTATAGCGCTGGATGACCAGCCAAAAAATGAGGAAGCCGGCATTTATCATCAGGAACACGGGAAATGTCAGCCCCAGGCACGATTGCACCGGATGTGTGACCGGCTGGATGTGCGGACTATAGGCGGTGAACAGTAATAGGCCCGTAAATAAGGCATTGACCGCTAAAATCAGGAGAGCGACAAAATTACCGAGATGCTTCATTATAATAGTTGAAAATTGAAAGGTGAAAACTGAAAATAAGAGTGGCGGTTATATTCTCATTTTTCATTTTCCGTTTTCCATTTTCCATTGGTTTAACGTTTACTCGCGTCGAACAAGCTTTTCTTTTCCTCTGTAGTAAGGCTTTCGTATCCCGATTTCTTTAATTTGTCGAGAATGCGGTCTATCTCGTCGGATTGGGCTTTTTTCCGTGCGTTGTAATCATAATCTTTTTGTTTGCCAGTACCGTAGTGTACTTTCATTTTCGGCTTTCTAGGTTTGAAGCTGACGATGGAAACTAAGGTATCCAGACATTTGTTTATCCATGAGGTCAGGTCACTACCTTTGCTGAGGCTGGCGGCAAACCATACCCCTGCCAGCGCACCTCCTAAATGTGCGATGTGTCCACCGGCATTGCTGGAGGTGATGAACAGTAAATCGGTGCCTATAACGATGAGTGCCAGGTATTTCAGCCGGATGGTTCCGAACAGCAGTAGCCGTATCGGATAGTTGGGCTCGCGATAGGCGGTGGCGGCTACAATGGCAAGTACAGAGGCAGAAGCGCCCAGCATGAAAGAATAGTCTGTCATGGGACGGAAATACGGGAAAATGTTATAGGCGGCCATATAGAGCAGACCGCCGCAAATTCCTCCCAGAATGTATACACCCCGGAGATGCTTTGCAGAGAAGAAACTCAGGAACAGTGCACCGAACCAGTAAAGCCACAGCATATTGAAAAGAATGTGCATGAATCCTGCATGCATGAACATATATGTCAGTAGTGACCATGGTTGCAGGATGAAGCGTAGGACTGATGCCGGCAGTTCCAACCATTCGAATACGCCTGCTATACTCCGGTTGAACAACTGGAACATGACTTCGGTTAGCGTAGTAAGTATGAATACCGCTACATTGATGTAAATCAGTTGGATATAAATGTTCCCCCTACGGAAGGTTTCTTTCAAATCAGTTATAATAGTAGCCATTTCCTCTATTCTTTTTTCTCCAGTACATAATTAGGATAAAGCCGAATACCATACCACCCAGATGTGCGAAGTGAGCCACATTGTCTCCTGCACTGTTTGCAAATCCGGCATAAAGTTCAATCAAGGCATATCCGATAACAAAATATTTGGCCTTGATGGGAACCGGTAACGGGAAGATGAACATTTGCTGGTTGGGGAACAACATGCCGAATGCCAGCAGAATGGCGTATACTGCGCCCGAAGCTCCCACGGTAGTCATCATATTGAGATATTCCTCCATCGGGATGATGGCCATGCCAGTATTTACGCTGTCATAGGCGGAAAGTACTGTCTCATAATGAATATACTGTACCACCTCCTGGATAATTCCGGCTCCTATACCGCACACCAGATAGTAGAACAGAAATCGTTTTGGCCCCCATACCTGCTCTAAAATACGTCCGAACATCCATACAGCAAACATGTTGAAAAATATGTGCGCGAATCCGGCGTGCATGAACATATATGTTATCAATTGTGCTGCATTGAAATCTTCGGCAAGGAAAAAATGCAATCCCAGATATTGGGCGAGGTCGATGCCGTAGCTTTGGGCGACGATGGTACCCAGAAACATCAGCACATTAATGATTAAAAGGTTCTTGGTTACAGTAGGTATAGTATTCATAATCTGTTGTTTCAATTCATTTTACAGTTCAAAAACAGTTGCCTGTTTTTGCTTTCTCCGGCAAAAATACGAATAAATTCTGTTCTATAACAGAAAAAGCAGATTCTATTCCTTCTTTTTCGTTGTTTTCCAATATTTTTTTAATGTTTTTATTTGATATTCAGAAATATTGCTCTATTTTTGTGGAGGTTTGTGATGAAAAGTAAAAATATCTTTTGTGTAACATATTAATTAATTTTAAGCATTATGAATAAGGCGGAACTTATTAGCGCTATGGCAGCGGAGTCTGGTTTGTCAAAGACTGATTCAAAGAAAGCATTGGATGCATTTATCGCATCAGTCACTAAGGCAATGAAGGCCGGTGATAAAGTATCATTGGTTGGTTTTGGAACTTTCAGTGTGGTGGAAAGAGGAGCGCGTATGGGTATCAACCCCTCTACTAAAAAGCCTATCGAGATTGCTGCAAAGAAAGTTGTTAAATTCAAACCAGGTACGGAATTGACAGCTGAATAAGAACAGTATACTCAACATACAAAGAGGGGACGTTTTACAAGGAGCGTCCCCTCTTTGTATGTTGAATATCTTGTGAGGCCATAAAAACAAGCCTGCTTGTTTTGTACTGATTTCGGTTTACGCTATCTTTGCACGCAGGAAAATACATTTGAATCATGAATATAGAACAGAAACTGGTATCGTCCGTCATCGGCGGACTGAAAGCGCTTTACGGACAGGATGTTCCTGCCGCACAAGTGCAGTTGCAGAAAACCAAGAAAGAATTTGAGGGACACCTCACGCTGGTTGTATTCCCTTTTCTCCGTATGTCCAAGAAAGGACCGGAGCAGACGGCCCAGGAAATCGGTGAATACTTGCAGGCAAACGAGCCTTCGGTTGCAGCATTTAATGTCATCAAGGGCTTCCTGAACCTGACCATTGCCTCCTCTGCGTGGATAGAATTGTTGAATGGCATTCATGCGGACAAGCAGTACGGTATCGTGGCTGTTACTGACAACTCTCCATTGGTGATGATTGAGTATTCTTCTCCCAACACCAACAAACCGCTTCATTTGGGCCATGTACGCAATAATCTTTTAGGAAATGCGCTGGCTAATATAGTGGCTGCCAACGGTAATAAGGTAGTAAAGACAAATATTGTCAATGACCGTGGAATTCATATCTGCAAGTCCATGTTGGCATGGCAGAAGTACGGAAATGGTGAAACTCCCGAATCATCCGGCAAGAAGGGAGATCACTTGATTGGCGATTACTATGTTTCCTTCGACAAGCATTATAAAGCGGAAGTGAAAGAACTGATGGCCAAGTTCCAAAGCGAAGGCATGAATGAGGAAGAAGCCAAAGCCAAGGCGGAAGCTGAATCTCCTTTGATGAAGGAGGCTCGTGAAATGCTGGTAAAGTGGGAGGCCAATGACCCGGAAGTACGTGCGCTCTGGAAGAAGATGAACGACTGGGTGTATGCAGGTTTTGACGAGACTTACCGTATGATGGGTGTAACTTTTGATAAGATATATTACGAATCAAACACGTACCTCGAAGGTAAGGAGAAGGTAATGGAGGGCCTGGAGAAAGGCTTCTTCTACCGGAAAGAAGATGGCTCTGTATGGGCAGACCTCACGGGTGAGGGGTTGGACCACAAGCTACTGTTGCGTGCGGACGGTACATCCGTCTACATGACGCAGGATATAGGTACTGCCAAACTCCGCTTTGCAGATTATCCCATCGACAAGATGATTTATGTGGTAGGCAACGAACAGAATTACCATTTCCAGGTATTGTCCATCCTGCTCGACAAACTGGGCTTCGAATGGGGTAAAGGGTTGGTGCACTTCTCTTACGGTATGGTGGAACTTCCCGAGGGCAAGATGAAGAGCCGCGAAGGTACAGTAGTTGATGCTGACGACTTGATGGCGGAGATGATTGATACAGCCAAGGAAACCAGCAATGAACTGGGTAAGCTGGATGGTCTGACAAAGGAAGAGGCAGACAATATCGCCCGTATCGTTGGTCTGGGTGCCTTAAAGTACTTCATCCTGAAAGTGGATGCCCGCAAGAACATGACATTCAATCCAAAAGAGTCCATCGACTTTAATGGTAATACGGGGCCGTTCATCCAATATACTTATGCACGTATCCAGTCTGTTCTCCGCAAGGCAAAAGAGGCCGGTATCGAAATCCCTGCCCAGTTGCCTGCCGGCATTGAACTGAGTGAGAAGGAAGAGGGACTGATACAGATGGTTGCCGACTTTGCCGCTATTGTGAAGCAGGCAGGTGAGGACTACAGTCCGTCCATCATTGCAAACTATACGTATGACCTTGTGAAGGAATATAATCAGTTCTACCATGACTTCAGCATTTTGCGTGAGGAGAACGAAGCAGTGAAGGTATTCCGCCTTGCATTGTCCGAGAATGTAGCCAAGGTGGTACGCTTAGGTATGGGATTGCTGGGAATTGAGGTGCCGGATAGGATGTAAACATTGTACTATAAAAGAATAAGCCCGAGGATACTTCTTCGGGCTTATTTTTTTATAGTGCAATATTTATTCTTGTGGTAGAAATAATAGAAGTTTAAATTATCGTCTCCTTTCTCCCATTTTATACGTGTAGACTAAGTCCTATTTTGTCTTGCTTGTTTTGGCAGTTGCCTTGGCGGTTGTTTTAGTCGTTTTCGTTGCTTTCACCGCCTTTGCAGTCCGCTTAGACTTGCCCGTATCCTTGTCGCTTTGCAGTTTCACAATTTCCAGACAAGCCTGAAGGTTCAGGTCTTGAGGGATGATGTCTTTAGGAATCTTGTAGTTGCTGCCTTTATAAGCGATGTAAGGGCCATAGCGTCCATTCAGGATTTCCAGTTCCGGTTCTTCCTCAAACTTCTTGATATGTTTCTGGGCTTCTGCTTCTTGTTTCTTTTGCAAAAGTTCAATAGCTTCTTCCAGCGTAACAGTCATCGGGTCCATTGTCTTGGGTAATGAGGCATACAAGCCGTTGTTCTGGATATAAGGTCCGAAACGTCCCGCACCTACGACTACATTCTTGCCTTCGTACTCTCCGAGAGTACGGGGAAGTTTGAACAGCTCCAGCGCTTCTTCCAGCGTAATGGTCTCGATGGACATTTCTTTTTTTACCTGGGCGAAACGGGGCTTTTCCTCATCTTCGGCAGTACCTATCTGTGCTACTGGGCCGAAACGTCCGATTTTTACAGACACTTGTTTTCCGCTGACGGGGTCTGTTCCTAGAATCCGTTCGCCTGCCTTGTGGGCGGTTTTCGCGGCAAGCGTGTTCTCCACCGAAGGATGGAATTTCTTATAGAATGTTTTCAGAATGGCGGTCCATTGCTTGTCACCTTCGGCTATTTCGTCGAATTGCTTTTCGACGCTCGCTGTGAAGTTGTAGTCAAGGATGTCCGGGAAGTACTCTATCAGGAAGTCATTGACCACAATACCGGTGTCTGTCGGCATCAGTTTTGACTTTTCGGCTCCGGTGATTTCTGTATGGTTGTTGTCCGTTATTTCATTACCCTGCAGGTTAAGCACATTGTAGGTGCGTTCTTCACCTGCTTTTTCTCCTTTTATCACGTATTCGCGTTGCTGGATGGTGGAAATGGTAGGAGCATAGGTAGACGGACGTCCGATACCCAGTTCCTCCAATTTGCGCACAAGGCTTGCTTCCGTGTAGCGGGGAGGGTGTTGGGTGAAACGTTCGGTAGCAGTGATACCTTCATGTTCGAGCTTCTGTCCTTTTTTCAGAGGGGGCAGTAGGCGTGCCTCATCTTCCTGGGTTTCTACGTCATCATCGTATGATTCGCGGTAGACACGGAGGAAACCGTCGAATTTCACCACTTCGCCGGTTGCAGTGAAAGTCTCCGTCTCGTTGCTGATAGCAATGGTTACGGTTGTCTTTTCCACTTCGGCATCTGCCATCTGCGAGGCGATGGTACGTTTCCAGATGAGGTCGTACAGCTTTCTTTCCTGCGGGGTACCTTCTATCTTGGCATTCTCCATATAGGTGGGGCGGATAGCTTCGTGGGCTTCTTGCGCTCCTTTGGTCTTGGTGGCGAAGTGGCGGTTGTGTACGTAACGTTCGCCCATCAGGTTGGAGATGGTTTCACGGCTGGCGTTGACGGCAAGTTCGGAAAGGTTGACGGAGTCGGTACGCATGTAGGTTATCAATCCGGATTCGTACAGACGTTGCGCCACCATCATGGTCTGTGCCACGGTGAATCCCAGTTTGCGGGCAGCCTCCTGCTGCAAGGTAGAGGTGGTGAACGGGGCGGCGGGAGTTTTCTTCAGCGGACGGGTAGTGATGTCGCTGATGGTAAACGTAGCTGCTTTACAGCTCTCCAGCAATTTCCGGGCTTCTGCCTTTGTCTTGAGCCGGTGCGCCAGTTCGGCTTTCATTTCCACTGTTTTGCCGTCAGTGTCCGGAACGAGGAATACGGCGGTAACACGGTAGGATGCTTCGGTTTGGAATGCATGTATCTCGCGTTCGCGCTCTACAATGAGACGGACGGCTACGGACTGTACACGGCCTGCAGAAAGGGCAGGTTTCACTTTCTTCCACAATACCGGTGAAAGTTCAAAACCTACGATACGGTCCAGGATACGTCGGGCTTGCTGGGCATCGACCAGGTTGATGTCAATGTCACGGGGATTTTCTATCGCTTTCAGGATGGCACCTTTGGTGATTTCATGGAAGACGATACGTCTGGTGTGTTCCGGTTTCAGTTTCAGCACTTCGTACAAGTGCCATGCGATGGCTTCCCCTTCGCGGTCCTCATCGGAAGCCAGCCATACGGTTTCTGCCTGCTCGGCTTCTTCTTTCAACTGGGTTACGAGTTTCTTTTTATCCGCCGGTATCTCGTAATGCGGTTTGAAGTCTTTGTCTACGTCAATACTGAATTCTTTTTTCTTCAAATCACGTATATGGCCGTAGCTGGAAAGGACTTTGAAATCTTTTCCAAGGAATTTCTCGATGGTTTTTGCTTTCGCCGGAGACTCGACTATGACAAGGTTTTTCTGCATAAATTTCTGTTTTTTAGTGACTCCCGCCACTGAATTCGCCCGCAAAAGTAGGAAAAAAAGATTCTTCCCACCTTATAATATAAGGAGAATTTAGCAAAAATGACCTTTTTTGTTCAAATTAGAGCTTCGGCTTGTGCTACCTCTATTAAAAGAGGAAGCTTACTCCACCTAAGAAACTGAGACCTTCTGAAGGGTATCCCCAGTAGTACTGGTAATCTTTGTTCAGCAAGTTGTTCACGCGCGCATACGCGGAGATTCCTTTGAAGAGTTCGTAGCTGCCGTTTAGATAGAGATTGCTGACGGGGTCTGCCTTGTTGCCCTCCACGCCTTGGCGTGAGATGTGCTGATAGCCGATGCCGACAAGCAGTGGGGAGATGGGGCGTACCTTGAGATTGAGATTGCCTTCTACGGCCGGTTTGAAACTTACTACGACATCAGAACCGTCTGAGTCCGTTGTCCAATGGCGATAGACGGCATTGGCGGCGAGATAGAAAACATCCTTGTAGTTGTAGCTCAGGTCGGCTCCGGCATAGAGGTTCTTGGTGTCTTCTGTGAGGAAAACATTGCTTATCCCGTCGGACTTGACAGTCGGAGTGTCAATCAGGTCGTTTTTCAAATCTTGATACCCGCCGTATAGGTTGAACCACAATCCGCTGACCGGACTTGCCTTGAAGCCGATGGCTGCGTTGAGCTGTTCGTAGGTATTGTCAAGCTGCTGGTTTGTAATGCCATAAGGCGTAATGGTTTCCAGACGGCGGAAATCGTTCTGTAGCCGTCCTCCCTTACCTTGTGCGTAGAGGATGTAGCTGTCCGAGAAGATGTATTGTATTTCTACGTCGGGAGCGGCGCGGAACTTCTTGCCGAAGCCGAAAGCCAGGTCGACGTGTGCGCCGAGACGTATTTTCCAGTCGTCATTCTGAAAGAGATAGTATGGATTGAAGTCTACGTCGGTGTGATTCTCGAAACGTCCGTCGCTGTAGAATGTATTGTCCATGGCAAAAGCCATGCCGATGGTCTGCTCATCGGAGATGGAACCGGTGACATCGGCTTTGGTACGCACGATATTTTCTTTGATATTGCTCACCATGAGGTCGTGTTGGCGCTGGTAGACCAACAAATTGGTTTCGGCACGGAATTGGAGAGGCATATCGTCGCTCGTGGAACTTACCCCGAAATGTACATCACCCGAAACGAATTTCTGCTTGTTGCTGACGAAGTCGGGCAGGAAGTTGAAATTGCTTTGGTTGAACTTTCCGGCAATATTCAAATCGACTTTGCTGAAGGCATGTACATAATCCATGGCAGCATGGGTACGGTAGTAGAATGAATTCCACTTCCCGCCATTATCCGGCAAGTCCAGTTTGCCATCCATGCCATCCATTGTGAATGTCAGGTTGAGGCGGTCTTTGGGGGATAAAGAGAAGAGGTAGTTGGCGCGTACATCGAGGTTACCGTAGTTACCGTATCCCAAGCGTACATATCCGGGCAGCGCTTTCGCCTGCGTCTCTTTTCCGGTATAGGCTTGCATGATACCTGCGGGGATTTGGGTTGCCGGCATCAGGGTGGCGTCATATTCCACCGCCTTTTTGCTGACGGTAGGAGGTTCCACCCTGGGAAGCACGTTCACTTTGGAGGCATCCATGATGTCCGGATTATATTCTTGTTCCACGACTACCGTACGGTTCATGGTGGTGTCTTGGGGTTGTGTCTGGGCTTGTGCTCCCAAAGAGAGGGAGACAAGCATAGTTCCTGCGAGGATATATTGTATCTTTTTCATAATGTGCTATATTTCTTACTTCAATTTCTCCAGTCTTTCGTTAATCATGCTTGCTATATCGTCGTCGGCCTGGTAGTTCTGCTGCAGGCTCAATAGGTATTGGCGTGCATCGAGCTTCTTGTCCATGGCTACATATACATCAGACAGAAGGATGAAACTGCGTGCCAGCCAGTAGGCATACGGTGTGCTTTGGTCGATGAAATTAAGGATTTCCTTTTCTGCAGAGGCATAATTACCGGCATTGTACCATTGTAATGCCACCAGATATTTGGCTTCGGCTCCATAAAGGGTACGGGTGTCTTTGGCCAGCAGCTGAAGGTCATCCATTGCCTTCTTGTCGGCTTTCTGGTTGAGGTATGCCTTGGCACGGTAGTACAACGCCTCGTTCCGGAGCTCCGGAGACAGCTTGGCTTCGGCAAGCAAGGCTGTGGCGGCGTTGATGACTTCCGCATCATCATGCATCAGTGCTCCACAGCGCAGTACACCGATAGCGCCAAGCTGGCGGCGCTCTGCCGTGGTGGCTTTGGCCTGCAATTTCTTGTAGTCGGCCAATGCCAGGTCATATTGCTGGCGGTTGAACAGAATTTCTCCATGCATCAGCAAAGCCTCTTCAGAATATGGGTTATCGGGGTATTCCAGCAGTTTTCCGGCATGTTCCAATACCGCCTCTTCATCTTTCTGCTCTTTGCCTATGACGCAGAGGTAGTAGTGTGCATTCAGGCTGAAAGCGCCTCCCGGATAACTTTGCAGATAACGGGTGAAGCTCTCTTTGGCAGGTGTGGCTTCGCCTTTCATATATACTTTTTCGGCAGCGATGTAAGTCAGCGAGTCTTGCTCACTGGGTTCGAAGCGGATTTCTCCCGGCATCTGGGCGGCAAGGGCGGCAAACTCGTCCACGCGGTTGGCATCTACGTAGATGGACTTCAAGTCGCGCATGGCAAGGCGGGCTTCCTCGCTTCCGGGATATTGGGTGACCACATGCTTGTAGGCTTCTATGGCACGGTCATAGTCATCGTTCTGGTAGTAAAGCAGACCGATTTCGGCGGCGGCTTTACGGCTGACGGGGCTTTCGGGGTATTTGGCAAGCAGCTCGCGGAAGGTGGCGATAGCCTGGCGGCTGTTGTTGCTCTGTACGTAGGAGCGTCCCTTCTCGTAGAGGGCATTGATGGCGTAGGGCGAGTTGGGATATTTGGCTGCAAGTCGGTCCAGCATGCTCACCTTTTCCGTATAGTTTTTCTGCATGCCATATACCAGTGCTAATTGATAGACGGCATAGTCTCCGGCGGGAGTGTTCAGGTTCTCGGCTTTGGCGTAGTATTGCTTGGCTTCCTCGAAACGGCGGACGTGCAGGTTACAGTCACCGATGCGGTTGTAGGCATCTGCCAATGCGGTCGGGTTTTCGCCTTTCTCCAGTTGGACAAAGTTGCGGAAACGGTTCTCTGCCGTCGAATAGTCTTTCTGGTGGAAAGCGATGTAGCCCAGGTTATAGTAGGCAAGGGCAAACATTTCCGTATCCCTCTGCCGGGTGAGTGACAGATATTCGTTGAAATTGCGGGCAGCTTCTCTCATCCGGTTCAGGCGGTAATAAGACTCGCCGAGCCAGTAGAGGGCGTCTGCCTTGGTCTGGAGGTTGTATTGCCCCAACGTGACGCTTTGGTTGAAGTAACCGATGGCTTGTTCGAACTGCGTGTTGGCAAAAGACTGGGTCCCGAGTTGGAACAGAATCTTTTGTTTGGCTTCCAGAATGGCTTTGCTGGGATGGGAGATACGGTCGATGGACTTGAGTGCGGCATCATAGCTGCGTGTATTCATGTATACTTCCACCAGGTAGTTGCTGACCTTTTCGGCATAAGGAGAGTTCGGGAACTCGTTCAGGAATTTCTCGAAGACGGTCACCGATTCGCCGAAAGCGGAATAGGAGGTCTCGTGAATGCATAAGGCGTAGTTATAGGCGGCTTGTTCCTTGACTTTCATATCGGCGTTGGAGGCGGCAGCCTGCTCGAAGGCCATACGCGCTTTGGTCTTGTCTGCCAGTTGCAGATAAGCCAGTCCCATGTGCAGGTATGCGTTCTGCGAAAGGGCATCGTTTTCGGCAGTCACTCTGCCGAGGACGGAGGGGACTTGCGAATACACGCCGCATTGATAATAGGACATTCCCAGCATGTAAAGGGCATCCCTTCTATGAGCGGCAGATTCGGCATTGTGTTCTATATATTGTCCGAAGGACTTTACGGCTTCGTGATACTTCCCGAAATGGTATTCGGCTGTACCGAGGATACGGTTCAGCTCCGCCGTGTGGGTGTAGCTCAGACCGTCGGGATGGGCTGACAGTGCATTCTGCGCCACGATTTCCGCCTTGTCGTACTGCTTCTTCAACAGATAGATTTCGGCGATGTAATAGGGAACCAAGTCCTTGTATTTGGCATTGTCCTGCAAAGGCAGGAAACCGCTGAGCGCTTCGTCATACCGTCCTTGGGTATATCGGATATAAGAGATGTAGTAAGCACAGTCCGCTGTATACTTGCGGCTGGTGCTACGTAGCGTCTCGAACCAGATGGCTGCTTCCTTTACATTGCCCGTCTTCAGATAGCAGGTGGCAAGGCGGTAGGTCATGTCGTCACGCTCCTCGGTACCCAGAAGGTCGAGGCGGGCGGAGTTGAACATGGCGAGGGCATCGTCATAATTGCCTTCGAAGAAATAGGAGGAGGCGATTAATGCATAGATGCGGTTGGCATGGGGAGTATCAGGATATTCGTCCAGGAAGGCGCGGAGCAAGTCTATGCTTTTGGGGTCTCTGAGCTCGTATGCGGCGCATACCAGCATGTATTCCGCTTCTTGCCGCTCGCCGGTATCGGGCAGAGGCTTGCCGTCTGCATTCATCTGGCGTACATAGGCTTGCAACGGAGAGATGGCGGCAGCATAGGCCTTTTGCTGGAACAGCGTTTGTCCTTCCTGGTAGAGTCGCTTGGGAGAAGTACTCTTCTCGCTTGTTTGTGCTGAGGCGAGTAAAGGTGCGCAACAGAGTGCTGTGCACAATATTCGGGAGATTTTATGTTTCATCTTCTTTTGTTAGAATAGGTATTTTACAAAAATACGGGTTTTAACCCGGAAATGTTACACTTGTTTGGCTTTTTTAGGATATATACCATAATAGGAACGAATAATCATTCGCTTTTGTTCTTCCGCATGTCTTCCAGGAAGATACCCACTCCTTTGCGGATGGAGCCGAGCCCGAACTCTTCCGTACGGATATCTTTCAAGGGGAGGAAGAAGAGGTCTGCCGCGTCGTCCATCGCCTTGAAGTGCAAGGTGTCCTCCACCGTACAACGGAAAAACATATCCAGCGTGTGTACGGGGAAGCCGGAATAGATGTAAATATTGGGCAGGGAGAAGAGATATTCGGCCTTTGCCACCTTCATGCCGGTTTCTTCTCTTACTTCGCGGGCAACGCCTTCCTCTCCGGTCTCGGTCATGTCGATGAAGCCTCCGGGGAGGTCCAGCGTCCCTTTGGCAGGCTCTTTGGCGCGGCGGCACACCAGTAGCTCGTCGCGCTCGTTCAGTATCAAGGCGACGGTGGCGGAAGAGGGGTTGAAGTAGTAGACGAAACCGCAGTCGGCGCACTGCTTCGACTTCTCGTTATGAACTTCGAAATGGGCTGAACCGCATTTCGGACAATATTTGAATTGCGAAAGTGGATGTTCCATGATATTTTAGCCTTTGTCCGGGGGACAAAGATAATGGAAACCAGGTGTAGAATGAAAGGAACAGAGTGAATTTTTCGTATATTTGATGTAGTCTGAAGGTATTTAATTGACTACAAATAGATTAAAAGAAAC
>ENA-ORLT01000120-ORLT01000120.1-human-gut-metagenome-genome-assembly--contig:-NODE-120-length-24180-cov-8.15606_pt1 | contig 24180 bp, 16 predicted proteins | sample MGYA00243074_ERZ508838 | MGnify/ENA primary metagenome ERZ508838 (study PRJEB26277, sample SAMN04329833) | human gut metagenome | biome: human-associated habitat | host: Homo sapiens | place: USA...
GCTGCCGTAAGCTGCTCGCAGAAAATGCCCGCGCTGTCCGGCACGGCGATGACCGTGCAGCCGGAGGCGGCCAGCACCTCCGCCGCTGCGCGCAGCTTCGGCAGGGGCGGCTGTGTGGACGCTCCGCACAGATACGGTTCGCAGTCCGGCACGGCCGCCGGGCTCAGCGGCAGCAGGACGGCGTGTTCTCCGCCCAGCGCCTGCACGCGGCGCAGGAACTGTGTGATGGCGGCCGGGTCTGCGCCGAGCACGCCGATGTGAGGCTGATCCTGTATCTGCATAATGGACATCTCCTGACGAAAAAAGTCTCCGCGAAGCGGGTATGACCCCGTCGTAGCGGCGACTGTGATCCGTCCGGCAACGCTTTGGCATCGAAACGGCATCATTGTGCGTTGAAATACAAAGTATTTTCCACGTGCCATGCCGGCAGGGAAAAGGCCGTGTCGGCGTCCGGGTCATAAAACTGCAGGTAGTCGGTGATGCTGCTGTCCATGCCGTCGTTGTAACTGCCCTCGTTTCCGGCGTTGAGCAGCTGCAGGGGAACGGTGTTTCCACCGCTTGTGCGCAGACCGAGCATTTTTTTCGCCGCTTCCGGCATCGGGATCTGCACCTCGTCGTACGGCACGCCGAGCGCGGTCGCGACCGTGGCACCGACGCGGTTTTCAAACACGCACAGCAGGTAATCCCACAGGTCGTTCTGCCGGATCTGGAAGGCATAGCTGTCCGAAAACGTATAACTGAGCGCCAGCACGCAGCCGGTCGCGTCGTCGAGCAGGAAGGACGCCGTGTCGCCGCGCGGGTTGCTCAGCGCAATGCCCCAGAGGACGAAGCCGCTGCCGTAGCTCGCGTACTGGACGGTCGCGCCCTCCTCCACGGAAAAGCCGCCGCCGAACAGCGCGCTGTCCTTTTCCAGCGCGCCCAGCAGCTCCTGCGCGTACTGCGTCATCTCGGCCAGCGTGTGCGCCGCGGCGCTCTCGTCGAGCTCGACGGGATCTTCTGCGCCGTAAAACAGGTTCTGCATGCCGTCGGTCAGTTTCCGGCGCAGAACGGTGGCCGGACCCTGCTCGTCGCCGGTGCTGAGGGAAAACGCCGTGTCCTGATCCGCGCGGTCGAGCCGCGCGGCCACAAGGTTTGGCAGGAAAAATCCGCCCGCCGCGATCGCCAGCACGAGCACGACCGCCAGTGCGGTGCGCATCCACGGCTTCATATGCGGCCTCCTTTCAGCTCCACGGTCACGACCGTGCCGTTGCCGACGCGGCTTTCAAACTGCATCGTGCCGCCGTGCAGCTGCACGATCTCATTGCACAGCGACAGGCCGAGGCCCGCGCCGCCCTGTGCGCGCGAGCGCGACTTGTCCACGCGGTAAAACGCTTCCGTCAGGTGCGTGAGCGCCTCCGGCGGGATGCCGCGGCCGTTATCGAGCACGCGCACGCGGCAGCCGTCGGGCAGCATCTCCTGCCAGACGTAGATGTTGCCGCCGTTGTCGAGCGCCTTGCGGGCGTTGTCCATGAGGTTTACGAGCAGCGTTTTGAATAAGTCCGGCTCCAGAAAGCACGCGCCCTCCGCCGTGCGGTATTGCAGGGAGATGCCTTTTTGCGCGTACAGGCGCTTGAGGTGCTCGAGCAGCCCCGCCACGAGATCGGCAGGATGCGCGGGCACGAGCTGGAGCTTTGACTGGTCGAGCGAGAGCATATCCAGCAGCTTCAGCCCCAGCGCTTCGAGCCGCTTGCCCTCGGAAAAGATATAGTTCGCCGCGTCCATCTGCTCATCGGGCGTGAGCACCTGACTGCGCAAAAGGTCTGCATAGCCGATGATGGAGGTCATGGGCGTTTTCATCTCGTGCGAGAAGTCGGCCATGAACCGCTCCTGCAGCGCCATGGTCTCCTGAATGCGGTTGACGTTGCGCTCGAGCTGTCCGGCCATACGGTTGAAGTCGGCGGCGAGCTGCCCCACCTCATCGCGCGAGCGCACGGGCGCACGGTAGCCGAGATTGCCCCGCGCCAGCTCCCGCGATGCGCGCGAGAGCGTGCCGAGCGGGCGCGTCAGCAGGTAGGATGTGAGCCACGCCACGGCCGCGCCGAAGGCGACGAGGATCAGAAACGTCGTGTGATAGGCGCGCTGCTGCGTCTGGCGTACGGTGTAGATGTTCGACACGTCGAACGCGAGCGTCACGCTCGTGCCGTCGGCCGCTGCGCTGAGCGTGAGGTAGTGCCGGCCGCTGCCGGTGCGCAGGATGCTGGTCACGCCGCTGCCGGCCGGAGGCTCGGGTGCTTCATCGAGCAGCATGGTGTCGCCCGTCTCGATCATCTGCGCGTTGAAGCGGATGCGCGCCGATGTGCTTGCCCCGCCGCTGCCGAGCTTGTGCAGCACGAGCGCGACGGTGTTTGCCGCCGTGCCGGGCGAGGTGTTGTCGCCGAGCAGGTCGAGCACGTCCACGATCATGCGGTAGGTCTGCACGGCGGTGTCGCGCTCGCGGGCGATGGAGCTGGAAAACGACTGCGCGATCATGAGGCTGCCGCCGATGCCGTAGGTCAGCGACAGCAGCAGCACCATGGCGATCGTGAGCTTTGCGCGAAATCTCATCCGCTCACACCTCCAGCCGGTAGCCGACCTTGTTCACGGCCAGCAGCCGGTTTTCCCAGCCGACCTTTTTGCGCAGCCGCTGGATGTGCAGATCCACGGTCTTGCTGCCGTAGCTGTACTCGCCGCCCCAGACGTGCTCATAGATCGTCTCGCGGTAGAGCGCGGTGCCGGGGTTGCGGGCGAAAAACAGCAGCAGGTCATATTCCTTGTGCGTGAGCGCGATCTCCTCCGCGCCGCGCCAGACCTGCATGGCGCGCGTGTCGATGCGCAGCCCGCCGATCTCGATCACGGCGTCGGTCTTGTTGTAGCGCCGCAGCACGACGTCTACGCGTGCAAGCAGCTCGAGCACCTCGAAGGGCTTGACGATGTAATCCTCCGCGCCCATGCGCAGACCGCGCACCCGGTCGTCGACCGAGCCGCGCGCGGTCAGAAAAATGACCGGGATGCCCAGCGGGCGGATGTATTCCATGAGCTCAAAGCCGTCGGCGTTCGGCAGCATCACGTCGAGCAGGATGAGGTCAAAGACATTGTGCTCGAGAATGTCCGCCGCGGCCAGACCGTCGTACACGCACGTGCACCGGTAGCCCGCGCGGGTCAGGCTCATCTGGATCAGGTCGCAGATCGGCTTTTCGTCGTCCACGATCAGGATCTGGATCATGCTACCGCCTCCTTCGGGTCAAAATTACATCGTTCCGGCATCAAAACGGCATCGCTGCCGCGCGTCTGGACGATGCCGTGGTTTATTATAAGTGTGGGCGCATGCATGTGTCAAACCAAATCGGCAGGAGTGGCGGTGCGCGTGTTCCGGGCTATGCGGGGGGCTTGAGAGCGCCGGGCTGCGGCGGAGGGATACCCGCATGCACAAAACGCTACAAAAACCGGATGTTTTGTCCGAAATGGGCTTGAAATATGGAAGACCTTGTGATACGATGACAGTGTTGAATTCTAACTCGTCTGGAAGCATGGAATTCCAGCATCCAATGACAGGAATTTGCAATTATTTTTAAACGGAGGAAAAAAGCATGTCCAAGAAAAAAATCCTGACAGTCGTATTGACGCTTTTGGTGGCAGTCTGCCTGCTCGCCACGACTGCTCTTGCGGGCGTGGCCCCGTCCGCCCCGTCGATGCCGTCGGCACCGTCCGGCACGACCGAGCCGTCCACCCCGAGCCAGCCGTCCCAGCCGAGTCAGCCGTCTCAGCCGTCTCAGCCGGTCGTTCCGTCTCAGCCGAGCCAGCCGTCTCAGCCGAGCCAGCCGTCCCAGCCGAGCCAGCCGTCCCAGCCGTCTCAGCCGAGCCAGCCGTCCCAGCCGAGCCAGCCTGAAATGAAGTTCGACGATGTGGCAGAGGGCGCATGGTACTATGACGCCGTGATGTGGGCCGTCAAGAACGGTGTGACTGTCGGTATGACCCCGACGATGTTTGCGCCGCTTGAAGCCTGCAACCGCGCGCAGATGGTCGAGTTCCTGTGGAACGCCGTCGGCAAGCCGGCTGCGACCATCACGTCCGTCCCGTTCACCGACGTTCCGGAGTCCGGCAGCGCCGGCTACTGGTACGAGGATTCTCTCCTGTGGGCCTACGAGGCGGGCATCGTTGCCGGCACGACCGACACCACGTTCAGCCCGGACAAGGTCTGCACCCGTGCCGAGGCTGTTGAGTTCCTGTACAACGCGTTCGCGGAGTAAGGAGTTCACTGAAAATTACATGTTTTTCTATCAGGACTTCGGTTGCTAATAGACAAATCATAGACCCCAAGCACAAAGAAGAGATGGGAAAACCTCATCTCTTCTTTTTTCACACATCGAGCTGACAAATTTAGAGAGGAAACTACAGAAAAGGAGCTGATGTGAGTCGTGAAAGCGACCCGATTCGCGAACAGAGCGTGGGCCTTTGTGTTGGCCGTCCTGATGACGCTGACGCTCATCGCCCCGCAGGCGCTGGCTGCGAACACCGTAGACCCCGTCGAGCCTGCCAGCGGTAAGATCCTTGTGAGTCAGACGGATTACACGCTGATCGACGGCGTGACGGAATCTGACATCTTCCTGAATACGAAGGAAGGCAATGCACAGATCGCCGGTTTTATGACGACGATCGCACCGGGTGCGAAGGCGACGTTCAAGGCCTCGTACAACGGTTACTATACAGAAGGCAGCACGCCCGCGTCCCGCAAGGACAAGGCGGCCAATCTGGCCTGGAGCATGGAAAAGACCACGCTGCAGGCTGCCAACTACACCAAGGCTACCGGCGGCAACGTCATCATGGCCATGAATGGCGACTATTATAATATGCAGACGGCACAGCCGCTCGGTTACCTCATCATGGAGGGCAACCTCATTCAGAAGAACAACGGTGTTGCCAACGAGCCGTATTTTGCGGTTTTGAAGGACGGCACCTATGCCATCCGTGACGCCGGGGCGGACTGCTCCGACGTTCTGGAAGCGATTTCCGGCCCGTTTTATCTGATCAAGGATGGACAGCCCTGCTACAACGGGAATCCGGACCTCATGCCGCGCAACTGCATCGGCATCAAGGCGGACGGCACGGTCGTGACCTTTTTGGCCGACGGCCGCCAGAGCCCGTACTCGGTCGGCATGACGATCGATGAGGAGGTTTCGTTCCTGTATGCGCAGGGCGTGGTGAATGCGATCTTCCTCGACGGCGGCGGCTCCGCCACCTGCGCCACCAAGCGCGAGGGCACCACGGAACTGCAGGTCCGCAACCGTCCGTCCGACGGTGTGGAGCGCACGGTCTCGAGTGCGCTGCTGCTGGTCTCCACGGCGGAGAGTGACGGCGTGTTCGACCATGCCTCCCTTTCCCCGAACAACACGGTCTACACGCCCAACAGCCAGATCCAGTTCTCGGCCATCGGCGTGGATAAAAACGGCGGCGAGGCCGCGCTCCCGGAGAATCTGACCTGGACGGTCGCGGACGCCAAGAGCGGCACGATCGACGCCAACGGTCTGTTCACGCCCGCGAAGAACTATAAGGGTGATGTGACGGCCCGCCTGCTTGTGGACGGCACCGTCAAGGGCACGACGACCGCGAAGATCGCGGACATCACGGACCTGTATTTCAGCAGCTCGTCCGTGTCGCTCGACTTTGGCGCGACATCCGATCTCGGCCTTGTTGCCAAGTGTGACGGCGTGGACATCGTCTATAAGCCCGGTGACTTCAAATGGACGATCAAGTCCAAGACGGCCGGTGTGCCGGATAATGACGTCGGCCACATGGACGGCAACACGTTCGTGGCCGGCACCGGCAGCGGCACGATGAACGCGGCTGTCACGGTTACTTACGCAAACGATCGCTCCAAGTCGGCGGAGGTCGGTGTGGAGATCGGCAAGCTGCCGGTGACGCTCATGGACTTTGAGCCCATCAACGGCCAGCGCCAGACCTGCGCGCACTACCACTGGGGCTGCTCGAAGGCGTATGTACAAAGTGGCTATGGTGCCTGGGATCGCAATGTACCAAATGACGGCCCGGGCTATACCGGCAATGTGTCATCGATTACTGTTTTTACCAGCGGCACTTACACGGATAATCCGCAGACGGCGGAAATCTCCCCACCCTACAGCTTTACGGGCAACTGGGACAGCAGAGTTCCGGCTTCGGATATTTTCCATGCGAATGGGTATTCCTACTACCTTTGGCCGAACAAGTCTCTGATGGACTATAACTGCGGCAATCTGAAGATGACGACCGCAGCGGAAGGTGGTCAGGTGCGTTTCGGCGAATATGCCATGGAGTTGGACTATGACTATGCATCGTTCAATCAGGCGAGTAACTCCAACTTCTATATTCGCTACAGTGGTGACCGGATCAAGATCGAGGGCACGCCCACGGAGATCGGCGTCTGGATCTATGCACCGGAAAATACGCCGGGTTATGCGGTCTATGCCGATCTTATGTACTGGAACGGCAGTGACTACAAGACGAAAAACTACCGCCTTTCGCACAAAAATGCGAATGGTGAGAAATCCACAGTTATTGACTGGTCCGGCTGGATGTACTGTTCGGCGAGCATAGAGGATCTCTGGCAGTATCAGAAAGCCGAACACCCGCTGAGTATCATCCCTGGTCAGGGCGTGTTCTGGCTGTCGTATCAGCCGGGCGGCCCGCTCGGTGAGGCTGGCCGGAAAAACGGCACCATCTACTTCGATAACTATCGCGCCGTCTACGGCACAAACCTCGATGACCTGGACAACCCGGTCATCCACGACATGACGATCAACGGCCAGACGCTCGCGGACGACGGCTCCACCGTCATTAACTCCAACTCGATCGAAGCGGTCGCTTCGTATGACGATGTGGACGGTCAGAACCGCTCCGGCATCAATGCCAAGGCAACGGTCATCAAGATCGACGGCGAGGAACTCCAGTCGGACAATTCCGACACGAATGCGACCGTGCGTCTGACGCTCCAGAACGGCAAGCACACCATGACGGTTTCCGTGTCCGATGCGTTCGGCAACACGGTCGAAAAGACCACGGCCTTTGTCGTTGCCGGCGATATGCAGGACACGGCCACGGTCAGCGTCAGCGGCTCGGACTTTGTCCCGCTCGGCAGCGACTATACGCTGACGGTCGCGGCGGACGGCAAGGTCAAGTCCGCAGACATCACGCTGCTCAACCTCAACGATGACATCGGTCAGCCGACGGTGACCTATGCCAACGGCGTGACCGGCAAATTGGAGTACACCAAGACCGGCTTTAAGAAGGCCATGCTGACGCTGCACCTTGAGTCGGCGGCACCGGTCGAGGGCGAGCTGGCCACACTGACCTTCCAGATCGACGCCGGTCTGGACACGACGGTCAACCAGTTCACGTACACGGTGTCCAACATCGCGCTCACCGCGGCAAACGGCGAGACCTACACGGCTGCCCAGGCGGCTGTGCGTCTGCCGCTGTCGGCGTACTACAGCATCCAGCCCGGCCCGCAGGCGGTCGGCATGTCCAGCGTGATCGCGGTCTATGAAAAGGACGGCAGTCCTGCCGCCGGTGTGACCGTGTCGCTCGACGGCGCGGAGATCGGCAAGACCGATGCCAACGGCCTGCTCAAAACCGATGCCATGAAGACCAAGGACGCCGGCACGGTCTGCGTGCTCACGGCTGTCGGCACAAAGGGCGTCGCCGAGGCGACGAAGGTCACCGTTCTGGCGGACGCCGCCGGCACGGAGTATACCGCTGTCCATCTCAACGCCGTTCAGGGCAGCAGCACGAGCCAGAACATCAGCTGGCTGTCCGGCCTCAGCACGGGCGGCAAGGCGGTCGTGCAGTACCGCGTCAAGGGCACGGATGCCTGGCAGACGGCCGATGGCACCTCTACGCTCACCGGTTTCTCCACCTCCAAGGATGCGGCTTATATCAACACCATTCAGCTTACGGGCCTGACGGCCGACTCGGACTATGAGTTCCAGGTCGGCGACGGCAGCACATGGTCCGAACTGCACACCTTCCGCACGAACGCGGCGCAGCAGGATACCACGGCCTTCGTCGTCATGGGCGACACGCAGATGTCCGGTGACCGTGAGGCGGATGCCGAGAGCATCGCGATCCTCGACGCGCTCGGCGATCTCGTCAAGGACAAGCAGGTCGATTTCGGCCTCCAGACGGGCGACTATGTCGACAACGGCACCAACTACGCCATGTGGGCCGAGATGCAGGAGGCGTTTAACCACACGTTCCCGAACGTGGACTTCATCCACACGCTCGGCAACCATGAGTACTACGGCGACTTCAGCGGCAGCACTGCCAGCAATATCCTTCAGCTTCCGAGCAAGGACTACTACTCCATGGAGTACGGCGATGTCTACGTCGCCGTCATCAACAACGGCGCCGACCTGAGCGCAGCCTGCGAATGGCTCAAGCAGGACGCGGCGCAGAGCACCTGCATGTGGAAGGTCCTGTCCATCCACCAGCCGCCGTATTACACGAACGCCAAGGGCGGCAGCGAGCGGTTCCATGAGCAGATCCCGGCCGCGGCAGAGGCTGCCGGCATCGACGTGGTCTTCTCCGGCCATGACCACTCCTATGCACGCATCATGGCCAAGGACGGCGCGGCCGTTACCGAAAACGGCGTGACCTATTTCATTTGCGGCGATCTGGGCGAGAAGTCCAAAAACGTCAACTATGCGATGAGCTCTGATTTCTCGTTCGCGTACAAAGAGCAGGACTACGCGGGCCTGATCCTGTACGTCACGGCAAACGGCGAGGAAATGACGATCACCGCTTACGACAGCAAGGACGGCCGTGTGGTCGATTCCACGACGCTGCAGTCCCGCTGCTCGAAGGGCCACCAGCTGACGACCTACCAGAATGGCAAGTCTGCCTGTGCGGTCTGCGGCAAGCTGATCGACGTCAAGGACGCGCAGTACACCGGCTGGATGACCGTCGAGGGCACCGAAAAGCAGATGTACTTCCTGGCCGGCGACTATGTCACCGGCTGGCAGCAGATCGGCGAGAAGATGTACCACTTCGGCGATGACGGCATTGCCCACGTGACCGAGACGGTCGATACCCGTACCTGCACGAAGTATGGTTGGCTGGAGACCACCTGCAAGACCTGCGGCGCCGTTCATCACAGTGCATCTCTCTGGCCGGAGGGCCATAAGTGGGATGACAACCATGTCTGCACGAAGTGCGGCTTCGTGGGCAGGGACATCTCCAAGGCAACGGTCAAGACGTGGCCGGCCACGTATAAGGGCGGCAGCACACCGTGCTATGTGGAGGCCACCTACGAGGGACAGAAGCTGACAGTCAAGACCAGCGACGCGGGTGTTGACGGCTATGTTTCCTATTCCAACAACACCAAGGTCGGCTATGGCGTCGTGACGATCCGCGGCATGGGCGATTACTATGGCATCGTGTCCGCACAGTATGAGATCGTTCCGCCGGTCGTCTCCGGTGTTGCGGTGACGGATGTCGGCCAGAAGCGTCTGACCGTCGGCTGGAATCCGGCTCCCGGTGCTGAGAACTACCGCGTGGAGATCAGCAGCGACGGCGGGAATACCTGGGAGGTCTTGGAGGTGACCTCGCAGACCAGCTGCGTGGCCACGGGCCTGAACCCGTCGACGGCGTACAGCTTCCGCGTATACGGCTGCACGAAGGTCGGCGACACCTGGTTCAATTCTCAGCATTATTCCAATGTCGTCAGCGCAACGACACTCAACGCCGACCAGTTCGCGCCGTCCGAACAGTTTAAGGACATCTGTGCGACGGTCGACGGACAGACGATCTCCGGCCTGCAGTCCGGTGCGGATCAGTATCTGTTCCTGCCGGCCAGTGCGAAGCTGAGCAAGCTCGCCCTGACGGTCACGACGCAGAACAGCGACGCACTCAAGATCGAGCTGCAGGGCACGAAGGGCACGCAGACGCTCGACGGTGCTGCCGTGAACGTCACCAAGCTGGCGGATGCGCAGGACGGCCTGTATGATCTTGCGGTTCTCGTCAACGGCCAGAAGGCTGCGGTCGTGCACATTGCACAGTCGGCCAATATCAACGCACTCTACATCACGAGTGACGACCCGGCCACACAGGGCAGAGACTTTGTCGATGCCAGCAAGTCCAACATCGCGACCGGCAAGCTGCTCGTCGTAGACAAGGACGGCAAGACCGTGTATGACGGTGCGCTCACGCAGCTCAAAGCGCGCGGTAACACCACCTTTACCAACGCCGAGAAGAAGTCCTACCAGATCAAACTCGACGGCAAGTCCGACCTGATCGCCTGCGGCGAGAAGGTCAAGACATGGACCCTGCTCGCCGGCTCCCACGACGCAACGCTCATGCGCGACAAGATGTTCAAGGATCTTGCCAAGTCGCTCGGCATGCCGTACACGGCCAGCACCGACTGGGTGGATCTGTACTACGACGGCGTGTATCGCGGCACATACATCGTCAGTGAGAAAAACTCCGTCAACAAGACGGGCGTCAACATCACTGACATGGAAAAAGCCTACGAGGCGTGCAACCCTGGCTACGGTGAGAACGCTTCCACGGCACTGGCCGAGAACAAGTACGGCCAGACTTACCAGTACACCACCGGCCTGACCGAGCCGGAGAACATCACCGGCGGCTACCTGCTGGAGCTCAACGGCACGAAGCTCGACGACAGCTACAATCCGAAGTATGACGAGGCCAGCGGTTTCATCACCGGCAAGGGCTCCGCGATGAATGTCAAGAGCCCCGAGTGGTGCGGCAAGGACGCTATGGCCTACATCAGCGAGTACTATCAGGAGTTTGAAGACGCCGTCTACGCGCAGGATGCCGACGGCAACTATACCGGCTACAACGCGCAGACCGGCAAGTACTACTATGAGTACTGCGATCTGAATTCGCTGGTTCAGGCTTACCTGATCCAGTACCTCTCCGGCAACTCCGACGCGTTCTACTCCTCGTTCTTCTTCTATAAGGACGTGGACGGCCTCATGTACGCCGGCCCCGTCTGGGACATGGAGCTGACCGGCGGCGGCGGCTGGTCCGGCGTGATCACGTCGGACAACACCTTCATCAACGGCCGCTATCTTGTCCAGGCACTCACCAAGATCCCCGGCTTCCGCGCTGCGGTGAACAACTACTATCACAACACCTTCCTTGCACAGGCGCAGGCGCTTGTCGGCGACAACGGCAAGGTTCAGGGGTATTACGATCACATCTCAGCCAGCGCCGCGATGAACTACCGCCAGTGGCCGCTGGTCCGCGTCGGCAAGCCGAGCTCGGACAATCACTTCTGGCCCGACGGAACGACATACGGCGACACCGTCAAGGATCTCAACACGTGGCTGAGCGCGCGCATCGCAAAGATGAGCGCAGAGTTCAACTATACGTGGGACGATGGCGTCGTGACCAAGGAGCCGACCTGCACCGAGAGCGGCGTGCGTACCTACACCTGTGAAAACGGCAACATCATGTACGAGAGCATCCCGGCGCTCGGTCACAAGGAAGTGATCGACCCGGCGAAGGATGCGACCTGCACGCAGACCGGCCTGACGGAAGGCAAGCACTGCTCCGTCTGCGGCGAGACGCTCGTTGCGCAGGCAGAGGTTCCGATGAAGCCGCATACGCCGAAGGCGACGGAGATCGTTCCGGCAACCTGCACGGAGGACGGCACGGCGGGCGGCATCGTCTGCGCTGTGTGCGGCACGACGCTGGAAGGCTCGAAGCGCATCCCGGCAAGGCACCACTATGTCGGCGGCTACTGCACGGTCTGTGAGCGGCAGGATCCGCTGCGCATCCCGTGCTCCGGCGATCAGCATTGCCCGGGCCACAGCTTCAGCGACATGCCGTCGACCGACTACTGGTCACACGGCGCGATCGAATATGTCGTTGCGCACAAGCTCTTCTTCGGCACGAGCGCGACGACCTTTGAGCCCAAGACCAAGCTGTCCCGCGCGATGATCGTTGAGATCCTCTATACGCTCGAGGGCGAGCCCGCCGTCACCGGAGAGAATCCCTTCCGTGACGTTGCGGACAACAGGTGGTACACCGACGCGGTGATCTGGGCGGCGGAGAACAAGATCGTGGCCGGCATCGGCGACGGCAAGTTCGACCCGGACGGCGATGCAACGCGTGAGCAGGTCGCGACGATCCTGTATGAGTACGCAGCGTTCAAAGGCCGTGACATGAATGTGTATGGTGATCTGTCGACGTTCGCGGACATGGGTAAGGTTTCCGATTTCGCGAAGGAGCCCATGACCTGGGCAGTTGCCGAGAGCCTGATCTCCGGTGTCGCAGTCGGCCGCGAGGCGCTGCTCGATCCGCAGGGCGTGACGACGCGCGAGCAGTTTGCGATGATGATGGCGGAGTACATGATGCAGGTGCTCCCGCTGACGCCGGACGAGCCGGACGAGCCGGATGCACCGGATGTACCGAGTGCGCCGAGCGCTCCGGTCGAGCCCAGCGCTTCGCCCGAGGAATCCAGCGCTTCCCCTGCGCCCAGCGCGCAGCCGGCTGAAACGGTGAAGCCAGAAACGGTGCAAACGCCCGCAGAAGGCGAAACGCCGTAATCACGGCGCGGGCGCACAACCCCCAAAGCCCCAAAAAGGGACATCCCGGAGCGGCAATGCCGCTCCGGGGTGTTTGGTTGGCGGCAACACATTTTTTCGCGAAAATTCCGGAAAAAGTGCGGAAATTCCTGTCATATACTTGACAAACCCCGCTGCCGCGTGCTACACCTATTTTATCGTAAAGGGAATGCAATCTATACGGAAAGGCAAAAGCAATGACATTGGATAAACTGAAAATCGGTTCTTCGGGCGTCATCACGGCGGTCGGTGGGGACGGCCCGCTGCGCTGCCGCCTGCTGGACATGGGGCTCACGCCCCGCACACGCGTCACGCTGCAAAAGGTGGCGCCGATGGGCGACCCGATCGAGATCCGTGTGCGCGGGTACGAGCTGACGCTGCGCATCGAAGAGGCGGAGAAGATCGAGGTCGAGGGGGTGTCGGCATGATCTTTGCACTTGTCGGCAACCAGAACTGCGGCAAGACGACGCTGTTCAACGCCCTCACGGGCTCGAACCAGCACGTGGGCAACTTCCCGGGTGTGACCGTCGACCAGAAAATGGGCGAGATGCGCGATGAGAAGGGCTGCTCCGTCGTCGACCTGCCGGGCATTTACTCGCTGCGTCCGTACACGCAGGAGGAGATCGTCTCGCGCGATTTCATCATCAATGAAAAGCCGGACGGCATCATCAACATTGTCGATGCCACGAACATCGAGCGCAACCTCTATCTCACGCTGCAGCTGCTTGAGCTGCGCGTGCCGATGGTGCTGGCGCTGAACATGATGGACGAGGTGCGCGCCAACGGCGGCGCGATCGATGTGCAGAAGATGAGCGATGCGCTGGGCATCCCCGTCGTGCCGATCTCGGCGGCGAAGGGGGAGGGCGTGTCCGAGCTCGTGGATCAGGCGCTGAGCGTCGCGCGCAGCCGTGCGCTGCCGAAGGTGACGGACTTCTGCTCGGACGATTCCGCCGTGCACCGCTGCATCCATGCGGTCGTGCACATCATCGCCGACCACGCCGACCGCATCGGCGTGCCGGCGCGCTTCTGCGCGGCCAAGCTCATTGAGGGCGGCGATGATCTGGCACAGGTGCTCGATCTCGACGAGAACGAGCGCGAGCTGCTCGAGCACTGCATCGTGCAGATGGAAAACGAGACCGGGCTCGACCGCAACGCGGCGCTGGCCGATATGCGCTATACGTTCATCGAGAACGTTGTGGCCGCTTCCGTGGTCAAGTGCCACGAGAGCAAGGAGCACGCGCGCTCGATGAAGATCGACCGCATCCTCACGGGCAAATATACCGCCATGCCGACGTTTCTGCTCGTCATGCTGCTCACGTTTTATCTCACCTTCAACGTTGTCGGCAAGTGGCTGTCCGACCTGCTGCAGCTCGGCATCGATGCGCTGACCGGCGTCGTGGACGCGGCGCTCACGGCCTACGGCATCAACCCCGTCGTGCACAGCCTCATCATTGACGGCGTGTTTGCCGGCGTCGGCAGCGTGCTCGTGTTCCTGCCGATCATCGTGACGCTGTTTTTCTTCCTGTCCATTCTGGAGGACACCGGCTACATGGCGCGCGTGGCCTTCGTCATGGACAAGCCCCTGCGCAAGATCGGCCTGTCCGGGCGCAGCATCGTGCCGATGCTCATCGGCTTCGGCTGCTCGGTGCCGGCCATCATGGCCACGCGCACCGTCTCGTCCGACCGTGACCGGAAAATGACCATCCTGCTCACACCCTATATGAGCTGCTCGGCGAAGATCTCGATCTATGCGTTTTTCACGGCGGCGTTTTTCCCGCGCTACCGCGCGCTCGTCATGCTGGGGTTGTATGCGCTCGGCGTGCTCATCGGCATCCTCGCGGCGCTCATCATGAACAAGACGGCCTTTCGTGGCAAGCCCGTGCCGTTTGTCATGGAGCTGCCGAACTACCGCATGCCCGGACTCAAGAGCGTGGCGCTGCTGCTCTGGGAGAAGGCGAAGGACTTCCTCCAGCGCGCGTTCACGGTCATCTTCCTCGCAACGATCATCATCTGGTTCTTGCAGAGCTTTGACACGCGCCTGAACGTCGTGGCCGACAGCGCCGAGAGTCTGCTCGCGCTCATCGGCCGCTGGATCGCGCCGATCTTCCGGCCGCTTGGCTTCGGTGACTGGCGCTGCGCCACGGCGCTCATCTCCGGCTTCATCGCCAAGGAGTCTGTCGTGAGCACACTGCAGGTGCTGCTCGGCGGCGCGGCGATCTCGTCGCTGCTGAGCACGCGCGCGGCGGTGAGCTTCCTCGTGTTCACGCTGCTGTACACGCCGTGCGTGGCCGCCATTGCGACCATCCGGCGCGAGCTGGATTCCCGGCTCAAGACGGTCGGCGTCGTCCTTTTGCAGTGCACGGTCGCGTGGATCGTGGCGTTCGTTGCATATGCGATCGCGGGGCTGGTGTGATGCGGGCGCTGGACTATATTCTGCTGGCCATCGTTGCGGTGTGCGCCGTGATCGCGTGGCGCGTCTGGCGGCGCACGATGAAAAAGGGCGGCTGCTGCGGCGGAAACTGCACCGGCAACTGCGCGCAGTGCGGCAGAGCGTGCGCGCACAAGCCAAAAAAGTAACCGCGGCACATGAACACAAACCTGAAGCTCCTGCGGCGGGACGCCGCGGGGGCTTGGCAAGCCGAGCAAGGCTTCCCGGATCCGGGAAGCCTTGCTTTTTTGTGTGCAGCAGGAAAATGCCACGAAAAATATGGTTTCTGTAGGATTTTAATGGAAATGCGTAGAAAACGGCGGCCGGAGGGCGGCCCCGACTATTGAAATTGCGCAAAGAATGCGTTAAAATGGTGCTGCATTTGTCACGCGTTTGGCAAAGACCAAAACGCATCATTTTCATTTGAAAGGGTTTCGCATTGCGCGCGCCATGCTGTGCAGCGCAGACTACCTCCTGCCCGACGAGGCGACAAGCAACCTCGACGCCACGAGCACCGCGCTCGTCACCGAGGCGATGGACCGGCTCATGATGGATCGCACGACCGTCATGATCGCGCACAGCTATGAGGCGGCCAAACGCGCCGACTACGTCATCGTCATGCGCGACGGCGCGGTCGAAGCCGCCGGCACGCCGGATGAGCTGCGCGCGAGCAATGCATACTATCAAATGTTCAGCAAATCACTTTGATGTCAGCGAGGGAACCATGATCAGAGAAAATGTGAAGCTTACCGACGCTCAGCCCGGCGATATCTGCTGCGGCTTCGAGCTGGAAAAGAAGCAGTACGTCGCCTCCAAGGCGGCGACGCTGTACACCATGCGGCACAAGAAGTGCGGAGCGAAGCTCCTGTACTTTGACCGCGACGACGAGAACAAGACCTTCTGCATCGGCTTCAAGACCCTGCCGGAGGATGACACCGGCGTGTTCCACATCCTGGAGCACAGCGTGCTCAACGGCTCGAAGCGGTTTCCCGTCAAGGAGCCGTTCGTGTCCCTGCTGCAGGGGTCGATGCAGACCTTCCTCAACGCCATGACCTACAGCGACAAGACCATCTTCCCGGTCTCCAGCCGCAGCGAGCAGGATCTCTTCAACCTCATGCGCGTGTATCTCGACGGCGTGTTCTGCCCGAACATCTACGAAAAGCCGGAGATCTTCATGCAGGAGGGCTGGCACTACGAGTTTGACGGCGAGCAGGCGCAGCCGTACTACAACGGTGTCGTCTTCAGCGAAATGAAGGGCGCCTATGCCGATGTCGAGCGCGTCATCGGCGAGGGGACGGACCGGCTGCTGTATCCCGACACCTGCTACGGGTTTTCGAGCGGCGGCAAGCCGGAGCACATCCCCGAGCTGAGCTATGCACAGTTTATTGCCGCGCACAAGCGCTTTTACCACCCGTCAAACGCGCGCATCTTCCTCGACGGCCACATGGATGTCGAGCGCGTGCTCGCCTATATCGACGCGGAGTACCTGTCGCAGTACACATACCGCGCCCCGGATTTTGACTTCACGGTGCAGCAGCCCCGCACGGGCGAGGCCACGGTGTACTATGAGGCGATGCCCGGCGAGGAGACGCTCTGCCATATGAGCCTCTCCAAGCTCCTGTGCCGCTATGACGATGTGGAGACGGTCTATGCAGCCAAGATCCTCTCGGACTATCTCACCGGCTCGAATGAGGCGCCGCTCAAGCGCGCATTCCTTGAGCGCGGTCTTGCGCAGGACGTGACGCTCGAGATCTCCGACGGCATTTATCAGCCGAGCGCCGCGCTCATCGTGCGCAACACGACCAGAGACGCCTTTGACAAGGTCAAGACCCTTGCGGCGGAGGTCGCGCGCGATATGCTCGCCGCCGGGCTCGACCGCAAGGCGCTCTCGGCGTCGCTCGAGCGCTTTGCCTTCACCAACCGCGAGATCACCGAGCCCTACGGCGTGGAGCTTGCCTGCCGCGCGTTTGACAGCTGGCTCTACGGCGGCGATCCGCTGGCGTATATCGACAACGCCGCCGTGTTCGACGCGCTGCGCGAAAAGATCCACACGGGCTATTTTGCGCGTCTGCTGTCCGACCTGCTCGGCTCGAGCGGCGGCCTGTGCACCCTCTATGTGCTGCCGTCGCTCACGAAGGGGGAGGATGACGCCCGCCGCGAATCCGAGCGGCTCGCCGCCGCGACCGCCGCGTGGGATGCCGATCAGCGCCGCGAGGCGTACGCGGCCTTCCGGCGGATGCAGCAGTGGCAGCAGAGCGAGGACAGCGCGCAGGCGCTCATGAGCCTGCCGCACCTGCGCCTTGAGGATGTGCCGCAGACGGTCGCCCCTGTGCAGACGCAGCCGGGCGAGGTCAACGGCGTGCGGACGCTGCACGTCTCGGCGACACGAACGGCATCGTGTACCTCAACCTGTACTTTGACGTCTCTGACCTCACGGACGAGGAGCTGTGCATGCTCAACGTGCTGAGCACCTGCTTCGGTGAGCTGCGCACGGAGACCTGCCCCGCGGACGTGCTGCAAAACCGCGTCAAGGCGCTGCTGGGCTCACTGTTTTTGCGTGTGGACTGCCTGCAGAAGCAGGGGGACACCGAGCGCGTGCACCCGTATCTGCTCGTGTCGGCAAGCATGCTCGAGGAAAACGCGGCCGAGGCGGTGCAGCTTCTGCGCGAGCTGCTCACGCAGGGGCGCTATGACGAGACGGACCGCATCGGCGAGACCGTCATGCAAAATGACTATTTCATGCGCCAGTCGCTCATCTCGAACGGCCACGCCTTCGCCGTCACCAAGTCGCTGTCGGCGTTTTCGGCCGGTGCTGCGCTCAAGGAGACGCTCGAGGGCGAGACCTTTGTGCGCTGGTTTGCGGCGCTGGCCGCCGGCTTTGCGCAAAACGGCACGCAGGTGAGTGCCGCGCTTCGCGCGCTCACCGAAAAGGTGTTCGTCACGAGCCGCCTCTTCGCGGGCTATTCCGGCGCGCTCGATGCCGGCGTGCTTGCACAGCTCATCGCCGCGCTGCCGCAGGGCGCGCTCTGCGAGACGGCTGCGCACAAGCGCTATGACGCGGCCGCCTGTGCGGTCGAGATCCCGGCGGATGTGGGCTTCTGCGCGCTGGGACACAACCTCTACGCCCTTGGCAGCAGCTACTCCGGCACGTGCCCGGTGCTGTCCTCACTCGTGAGCTATGGATATCTGTGGAACATGGTGCGCGTGCAGGGCGGTGCTTACGGCACGGGCATGAACGTGCGCCGCAGCGGCGACATCTTCTGCTACTCCTATCGTGACCCGAACCTCGACAATACGCGCGCGGTGTTTTCTGCGGTTGCCGATTTCATCGAGAATTTCGCGGCGCAGGGCATGCCGCTCGACGACATTATCATCGGCGCGGTCAATACGACCGATCCCTTGCTCGATCCCGCCGGCGTGTGCGAGAGTCAGTGCGTGCGCGCGCTCAAGGGCGTGACGCCGGAGGAGCTGGCCAAGACCCGGCATGAGCTTCTGGCGACCAAGCCCGCCGACCTTGCGGCCATGGCCGGCGTCCTGCGCAAATACGCGCGCGAGGGAAAGTTCTGCACCTTCTCCGGAACAAACGGCGGCGCGTAATGCGCAGCAAAAAAAGAAAAACCTGCGGTTTCCGAGGAAACCGCAGGTTTTTTCTGTCTGAAACGGAGGTGTCGTTACGTTTTTGCGAGCGCATCGGTGACCGTCCGGCTGAAGGCGTCCGACTGCTTGTTCCAGTCGGCGTAGGCCGGGTCATCCTTATGGCTCGGGAGCAGACCGGTATCGGCAAGATACGCACCGAGCACGGTCGTGGCCTTCTGCGCACCGAAATAATTCAGGTGGTCACCCTTGTCGCGGGTGTCCGTGTTCCAGTCGATCGCAACCTGCTCGTGTGCGGTGTTGAGATCGAGGAAGCCGATACCCAGCGCATCGGCAAATGCCTGCGTGCTGTTGTGACGCGCCATGTTCCAGTTGAGTGTGCTGGGCGCGCTGACGAGCAGCAGCTGCGCGCCGTTTTCGTCACAGAAGGCTTTGATGCGCTCAACATAGGCGCGGTTTCGCTTCGGGATGGGAGCGTAGGCATCCGATGGCGTCATATAATTGCTGGCGTCCGCCGGAGCGGCGTTGTGGCGGAACTGATACCCTTTGGCGTTTTCGGTGTGGGTGTAATTGACGGTCATGCGCCAGTCATTTGCCTTCAGAGATTTCCACCGGTCGTGGTAGGAAAACACCGGGAAGAGGTCGCCGGCCTCCTGCAGTAGCATGCTGCCGTACGAAAAGTCGATGTAGATCACATCGGTCTCCAGGATCACAAGCTTGGGCGACTGCTTCTGGAAGGCTTTGTGCAAGAACGCTTCCGAATAGTACAGTGTCTGTCTGGATGTGCCGCAGCAGTAGGCCGTGTAACCGTATTGCTGCCACAGCTGCATCGGGATGAAGGCGGAATAGCTCTCGCTGTCACCAAGGATGAGCAGGTCGATCGTGTTGTCCGGTTCTCCGAGGATGCCGTTGGCCGCGGGGTCATGGATGCCGTCGCTGCGGGTGTTGTTTTTTGGCCGCACCAGCTGCGACACACCGGTTAGCAAAAGCGCCAGCACGGCGAGAAAAACGACGCATCTGAGCGTATGTTTGAGAAAACGGGACATGCGTGCCTCCTAAAAGTTCGCATACATGGGGTCGACGGGAATGTAGCCCTTTCCGTATGCTCCGAAAACGATGATGAACAAAATGAGCGCGTAGAAGACCGTCCAGCGTACCGCAGCAGGGCGCTGTGCCAGCAGCGCGCGCACGGACTTGCCTTTTTCGTTGATCACGCTCACGACGAACACGATCAGCAGCGTCACAGCAACGATCATGAGGTCGAACTTGTCAATACCGAGCGCCTTGAAGAGCGCATCGTCAAAGACGGGGAATGCAAATCCGGTGACCATGGTGCGGAACATCTGCATACCTGCGCGCAGGCCGTTTGCACGGAAAAACAGTTCGCCGATGATGACCAGCACCGTCGTGCGCAGCATCTGCAGCAGACGGTACGGGAAGCTCTCGGCGCGGATGTGCAGCCGTGCGTTGACGGCCCGCACCGGCGTGGCGATGATGTTGCCGCCGAGGATCAGCACGAAGTGGTACATGCCGAAAAAGAGATAGCTCCACGCGGCACCATGCCAGAGACCGTTGCAGAACCACACGCAAAAGAGCGCGACGGCGCTCGCCAGCAGCGGACCGTAGTGGTTGCCGAGGCGTTTGCGGGCGGCGGAAGTGAGCTTTTCCAGTGGCTTGAGCGTGACGACCGGGTAGAACACATAGTCCTTGAACCAGGTGCCGAGCGTGATGTGCCAGCGCTTCCAGAATTCCGAGATCGTCTTGGAGAAAAACGGTTGTCGGAAGTTTTCCGGCATTGTGACGCCGAGGATCTGCGCCGTGCCGGTGACGGCGTCCATTGAGCCCGAAAAGTCCATGTACAGCTGCACAGTGTAGCACACGGCGGCCAGTGCGATCACGCCGCCGTCAAAGTCGGTGTAGTTATTAAAGACATTTCTCACGAGCGGGTTGAGCCGGTCGGCGATGATGATCTTTTTCATCATGCCGTAGGCAATGCGCTGCAGACCGAGCGTCAGGTTCTCGTAGGTGATTGGCTTTGCGTCCCAGAGCTGCTGCGCGGTCTGGTCGTAGCGGCAGATCGGCCCTTCCACGATCTGCGGGAAGAAGCTGATGAACAGCGTCAGGCGCAGCAGATTCGTGTCCGCTTTTGTGACGCCGCGCTGCACGTCCACGATGTAGGACAGCGCCTGCAGCGTGAAAAAGGAGATACCGATCGGCATCACATACTTCGGGATCGCCAGCTGCACGGGAATGTGCAGGTGCGCCAGGAGCGTGTTGACATTCGTCGCGGCAAAGCCGGAATATTTGAGCGCGAACAGGACGCCGATGTGCAGAATGACGGCCAGCAAAAGGATCCAGTGCTGCACGGCTTGCTGCCGCTTGCGCACGGTCTTGCGCTCGGCTTTTTCCGTCTGCGCGAGCAGAAGCTTCGTCTCCGACTGTATTTTGTCCAGCCACAGTCCGAAGTAGTGCATCGAAAGCGCCGTCAGAAGCAGGTATACGAGCAGCTTGCCGCTGATCAGCCAGAAAAAGGCGCAGTCGGCGGCGAGCAGGAAGTATTTTTTCCCGCGCCGCGGCATGAGACTGTACACCACGAGACAAAACGGCAGGAACACGACGAGAAATGCCGTCGAGAAGAAGGAGGTCAGGGCGCTCCCTTTTCCCGCGAGGAACAACGAAGAAAGCTCCATATCAGCAGCCCTCCTGCGCGTATTTACACACCGCGGCAGCTTGTGTCACAAGCACACGGGCGCAGAAAAGAGCGCCTGCAGATCCTGCGGCGCCGCTTTCCGGATGGCGTCCGGGGCACTGCGGTCCGGCCGGGAGAAAGGCTCCCTCCGGCAGAGCCGCCGCGCTGCATGTATGCTGTTCGGTCATTGATGGTTCCGTGCTTGCCATTTGCTCTGTTCTCCTAAAGACGCATTGTTGTGTGGAAACATTATAGCAGGGTTGTGCCGAAAAAAATAGCCAATGATACCTGAATTAGTTTTAATTCTTGCCACCGCTCCCAGGTACAGAGTCCTGCACATTCAGACGGAAAATACGCAGATTGGTTTCGCCTTGCGTGAAATGCCTTGAGGTTTTTGAAGAAAATGGTCGGCATACGTCTGCGGGTATGTTATCCTGAAAGTAGTGATAAGAAAGCGACACCGAAAGAAAGCGTGACACCATGTCAGAGAAAGAAAAGATTGCAAGTTGTACGGAAGGCGACGGTTTACGACCTGCAGAAGATCTTTGACATAGGCGGGGCGGGCAACCGCCCCAGCCGAAAGAAGATACATTATCGAATACTGACTTGCGCATAATCGTTGCGCGCTGTTAGCATTTTTCGTGTGCATAATGCTAATGAACCGAGAAATCTTTCGCAAGACTGCGACGTTTTTCGCACTGCAAAGCACCTTGAAAGCGCCGCAAAGCATTGATAAACAAAGAAAAACCAGCAATCGCAATGGATTGCTGGTTTTCTCTGTTCTGGCAAATGACTCTAATTTTGATAGAAACCCGTTAAGGGGGTGCAATTACGGTTTGGAGGGGGTGCATTTTTGATTTTAGGAGGGTGCAGTTCTTTGCCAAAGGAAGAGGAGCGCCTTCATGAAATAATGTGTTAAGGGAAAATAATTTTTTGTTAAAATGCGTATGTTTTTCTCTACACCCCTTGCAAACCAGAAAAAGCTCGGTATAATATGACCAAGAGAACCGAAGCAGTCATATTTTCATGGAGGGCGCGACCTTGGCTTTTACCGATTACGAGACTGAGCAGCTCCGCAAGGCGTTGCTGAAGGAAACGAGACATTGTGCTGTCACGCTGGGGATGAAGAAAACCTCCGTAGAGCAGCTGACGAAGGCGGTCGGCATTGCGAAGGGCTCGTTCTATAAATTCTACGAATCCAAGGAAATGCTTTTCTTCGCGGTTTTGGAGAACATTCACGCCGAGCTTTACGGAGTGGCTGACCATGCACTGAGCGAAGCAAACGGCTTGCCGCCGTCGGAGCGTGCGGCAAAGGCGGTTCTTGCCGTCTGCCGGCGGCTATCTGATACTGGTGACATGGTTTTCATTGAACATGACGCCAAGTTGCTTTTACAGAGATTGCCGGAGGGTGTCAAAAAGGAACATTACCACGATGACGAGACGCACATTCGTCTGCTACTAGAAAAATATGGCCTTGTTCCTAGACGGGGGATTTCACTTGCCGCCGCGACAGTACGCGGACTGATTCTGACCGTCTCACACAAGGAGCAAATAGGAGAACTGTACCCGCAGGTGCTGGAAACGCTGGTGTACGGCGCTTGCAGGGAGTTATTTAAATAAGCGGAAGGCCGCAGAGATGCGGCTTTTCCAAGGCGCAACGGTTAGCGCCATCTAACCGCCCGGATGCGCGCGTCGGTTAGGTTAATCTAACATCGAAAGGAATGATAGCGATGCAGGAACACAAGAATTTCTGGGACAAAAATGCCGGACGTTACGACCGCTTTATGCGAAAGGATCGGGCGGCGTATGACGAGATGTATGCGCTGATCCGGCCGGTCGTGGGGCACAAGACGGTGCTGGAGCTTGCTACCGGCACGGGATTGATCGCAAAACACATCGTAAACGCGGCGGCACACATCGAGGCGACGGACGCCTCCGCAGAGATGATCGCCGAGGCAAAGCGGTATAATCGCTCGGCAAAGCTGTACTTTTCCGTGCAGGATATGTTCCGCCTGCCCTATGCGAACCAGTCCTTTCATGTGGTGATCGTGTCCAACGCGCTGCATATCGTGCCGCAGCCGGAGAAAGCCCTTGCCGAGATCCGCCGGGTGCTGAAAGAGGACGGCGTGCTCATCGCGCCCACCTTCACCCACGCGGAAAACTCGTTTTCCGGCAGGGTCAAAGCCCTTTTTATGAAGCTGGCGGGCTTCCCTCTCCACAGCAGGTGGACGAGTGAGGAATACCTGCGTTTCCTGCGGCAAAACGGCTGGACGGTGCAGAAAAGCGCCGCGCTGAAGGCATCCTTCCCGCTGACCTATGCCGAGTGTGTAAAAATGGAGGTGTGATATGTCATTCTTTGAAAATACCCGCAAGCCCGAAGGCTTTGGCGGGAAGCTCATGGTCACTATGATGAATGTCGGTCACAGCGCCGTGGCACGGTGGGGGCTTCGGTTTCTGAATGCTGCGCCGGACGCCAAGGTGCTGGACTGCGGCTGCGGCGGCGGGGCGAACATGAAGAGACTTCTGAAAAAATGTCCGCAGGGTGTCGTCAAGGGCATCGACTATTCGCCCGTCAGCGTGGAGAAATCCAAAAAGGTCAACGAAGCCGCCATCGCGGAGGGTCGCTGCGCCGTTCTGCAGGGCAGTGTGTCGGATATGGTGTTTGCGGACGACTGGTTTGACACCATTACAGCCTTTGAGACCGTCTATTTCTGGCCTGATCTGCCCCGGTGCTTCCGGGAGGTTTACCGGGTGCTGAAGCCCGGCGGAACCTTTCTCATCTGCAACGAAAGCAATGGCGACACAGACAAGGACGAGAAGTGGACGGAGATCATCGGCGGCATGACCATCTACAAGGACGCCGAGCTGAA
>ENA-ORLT01000121-ORLT01000121.1-human-gut-metagenome-genome-assembly--contig:-NODE-121-length-24180-cov-5.50951_pt1 | contig 24180 bp, 27 predicted proteins | sample MGYA00243074_ERZ508838 | MGnify/ENA primary metagenome ERZ508838 (study PRJEB26277, sample SAMN04329833) | human gut metagenome | biome: human-associated habitat | host: Homo sapiens | place: USA...
ATTATTTTGTAATCTTGGCAACAACGCCTGCGCCTACGGTTCTGCCGCCTTCACGGATTGCGAAACGCTGCCCTTCTTCCATCGCTATCGGGGTAATGAGTTTTACGCTCATTTCAATGTTGTCCCCAGGCATGCACATCTCTACTCCTTCCGGCAGGTTAATGTCGCCTGTTACGTCTGTCGTTCTGAAGAAGAACTGCGGACGGTATCCATTGAAGAACGGCGTGTGGCGGCCGCCTTCGTCTTTGGTCAGGACGTATACCTGCGCCGTGAATTCTGTATGCGGGTGTACGGTTCCCGGTTTTGCCAGTACTTGTCCTCTTTCGATGTCCGTACGGTCGATCCCGCGGAGCAGGGCTCCGATGTTGTCCCCTGCCATGGCCTGGTCAAGGGTCTTTCTGAACATTTCTACGCCGGTGATTACGGTCTGGGTTGGTTCGTCCTGCAGTCCTACGATTTCTGCAGCGTCCCCTACTTTGACGGTACCGCGTTCTACTCTGCCTGTCGCTACGGTGCCGCGTCCGGTGATGGTGAATACGTCTTCTACAGGCATCAGGAACGGTTTGTCGGTGTCACGCTGCGGTGTCGGTACGTATTCGTCTACGGCTTTCATCAGGTCACGGATTTTCTGTTCGTCTTCCGCGTTCCCGTTCAGCGCTCCCAGTGCGGATCCTACGATGATCGGCACTTCATCGCCGGGGAAGTCATAGGAGGACAGCAGGTCGCGGATTTCCATCTCTACGAGGTCGATCAGTTCCGGATCGTCTACCTGGTCTGCTTTGTTCAGGAATACGACGATGGCCGGTACGCCTACCTGCTTGGCAAGAAGGATGAGTTCACGGGTCTGGGGCATCGGGCCGTCTGCCGCGGATACGCCCAGGATCGCGCCGTCCATCTGTGCCGCCTGCTTGGCAAGAAGGATGTGTTCACGGGTCTGGGGCATCGGGCCGTCTGCCGCGGATACGACCAGGATCGCGCCGTCCATCTGTGCCGCGCCGGTGATCATGTTCTTTACATAGTCAGCGTGCCCGGGGCAGTCTACGTGTGCGTAGTGGCGGGTTGCGGTTTCATATTCTACAGTGGATGTATTGATGGTGATACCGCGCGCTCTTTCTTCCGGTGCTTTATCGATGGACGCGTAGTCCAGGAAGTTTGCATTGCCTTCTTCAGACAGTACTTTGGTGATGGCCGCGGTCAGGGTGGTTTTACCGTGATCGACGTGTCCAATGGTACCGATGTTTACATGCGGTTTGGTTCTTTCATAATGTGCTTTTGCCATATCTTCTCTCCTTCAATAAAAAAAGATTTTTCGCTTTTCCTATTATACATATAAAAACGACAGGAAACAAGGAAGTGCCGAAAGGTATCCTTATTCTCATGAGGATTCTCCAAGAAACGTTTCTTTTTTAACAAAGCTCCCTTAAAATACATCATAAAAAACAAATAAAAAATCCCCTGACACAGAGGATCTTCTACGCTGGTGGCGGCTCAGAGATTTGAACTCCGGACACAGCGGGTATGAACCGCTTGCTCTAGCCAACTGAGCTAAGCCGCCATGGAGCTGATAACCAGGATTGAACTGGTGACCTTATCCTTACCAAGGATACGCTCTACCGACTGAGCTATATCAGCAATCTATATGAATGAAGATTATAAACATGGTTGCGGGGGCAGGACTTGAACCTGCGGCCTTCGGGTTATGAGCCCGACGAGCTACCAACTGCTCCACCCCGCGTCATTGGTGGGCGGAATAGGATTCGAACCTATGAAGGCAAAGCCGGCAGATTTACAGTCTGCTCCCTTTAACCACTCGGGAATCCGCCCACATGGAGCTGGCAATAGGACTCGAACCTACGACCTGCTGATTACAAATCAGCTGCTCTACCAACTGAGCTACGCCAGCACATCAGTGACAAGAGTTATTATACATACAGGCCACCTTATTGTCAAGAGTTTTCACGGGTCGTTCCTATCGCTTACGCCTACTGATTATAGCACCAACCGCCGCTGCTGTCCACCATTTCCACAGCCGTGGCAGTCAGGCATTCCCTTTTCAAAATGAAATACTCTTTACTCCGTTTCTTCTTTGCGGCTTACCAGTTCCGTCGGCCCGCTGACATCACGGTTCAATACTTTCTTCGCACCTTTTAAGAACTTCGGGCGCGCAATCAAAACGATGCGGCCGCAGCCACGGCATTTGACACGCATATCGCTGCCCAGCTGAAGGACCTCCCATTCGGAAGAACCGCAGGGATGCTGCTTTTTCATCTGTACGACATCCCCGATGCGGAATTGGATAAATTTCATCATATCACCCTATTTCTTCGGTACAAATAATAATCGGATCGGAAAATAGCAGGCACCCGGCGGGATAAACCGGATATATAGATCTTTCCCCGCTTCCCAAGTTCCCAGTTTCTCATAATCGTAAATGGTATCATGGCCGAACCAGCGGGTTCCATAGCGTTCCGTACGGTATATACGGAGCAGCCTGCGGTCCTGCCCGATTTCCAGTGTCCCTTCAAAAACACCTCCGTTCGGGTTCAGATAAAGATCATACTTCCCCGTCCCTTTGCTGGTGATCGTCAAATGGCAGGTAATGCCGTAGTTCCCCGTATTTTCCCAGTGTCCCTTCAAATACACCTCCGTTCGGGGTCAGATAAAGATCATACTTCCCCGTCCCTTTGCTGTGGATCGTCAAATGGCAGGTAATGCCGTAGTTCCCCGTATTTTCCCGCCCGATGAAATTAAGTTCGTCCCTTCCTTCTTGAAAAAACGCTGTGCTTTCAGCAGAACCCAATTCAATTTTTCCTGCGCTTTTTTCCGCGTCCCACACGCCGCTTTCAAAATAAACGTGCATGGGAAATGTTCCCCGCATTTCATGGGAGTCCGGAGGAAGGTACCTTGCCTTTTCCAGATGCTTTTCCACACTGCCTTCATAAGGAAGAATAGCCGCGCCGAATCGGACGGGCGACGATGTTTCCACTTCCACGATACCGCTGACCAAATCATCTTGCCGGATTCCTTTTGCGTTATCTTCAAAAAGAATAGTCCGCTTTCCTTTCTCCATCATAACGTTTCGCGGCTGCTGCTGCTTAGCCGTCACTTCTCTGAAAGAAAGCGTCTTTCCCGTAGGCACGTAGCTGCGGCTCGGTTCTCCCCGGAGCGTACGGACGACTTTGATCTCTTCTCCTTTATCGCTCACGCCATAAACCGCAAGGCGCGCCGGTGTTCCCGTCTCATTTACATGATAATAGTAAATCCGGCCTTTCCCTTTCAACACGGTACCTTCCGCAAGGATTCCGTAGTTTCGTGCATATTCAGGGCTGTCTGATAAGATCAGCGTATCTTCCGCTTTTATCTTTTCCAAAGGGATTTCTTCATAGGAAATATCCAAAGGCGACGCCCCTGCCGCCGTAACCGCTCCGCAGGCGGCAGCCGCCATAGCGGCGATCCATGTTTTTATGTTCATTACTTTCTGCCTTTTGCCTTTCCTGCCAATGTTTCCGCCATGGAGGCTATTTTACGGAACCGATGGGCCAGTCCCGACTTGGTGATGCCGCATAGATCCGCCAATTCCGCCATGGAAGCGTCCGGATTTTTCATGCGCGCTTCGCAGGCGGCGCGAACAGACGGTGACAATTCGGATAATCGTTTATACTGCAATAATTTTTCCACATCCCGCATTTGGCGGACAGCAGCATCCACTGATTTCTGCAGATTTGCCGTTTCACAATTTACCTGGCGGTTGACACGATTCCGCATATCTTTCACCACGCGGACACTTTCAAAATCCATATAACTGTTTGCCGCACCGACAATCTGCAAGAAAGAACTCACATCATCACCGCCTTTGATGTAGACAATGTAATCATTTTTTCGGTCGGTCATACGGGCATTCAATTTGAAGGAACGCATCACGGCAATGAGTTCTCCGGCAAATCGCAGCGACTGTGTCACCAATTCCAGGTGGTAATCACCTTGCGGCCGGCTCACCGTACCGCCGCCAAGAAAAGCGCCCGCCAGATAAGACCGCCGTTCTTCGGCAGACACCAGCCGGCCCGCATCACGGATATCCATGAGCGGATCCAATCCCATTTCCCCAAGGAACCGCAAACTGTCCGCTGACGGCCGGACAGTCAAAGTATACACATTTTTCTTGCGCAGCTTCCGTCCCTGCCGCACCATAGCTGACGGCATAAGATTGAAATCTTTTTTCAGGCAGACGAGGACACGGCGGGCAACGGCGCTGTTCCCCGTAGAAAATTCCACGCCCTTTTTCCCCTGCGCTCCCGTAACAATTGCGCCGCCCATACGAAGAAGTGCCAGCAGTTCCCCGCTTCTGCTTTCTTTATCGGGACGGACAACACGGGCAAGCTCATTCTTCACCTGCTCCGTAAATGACATTACTTCGCCCTCCCCAGATACCCCGACAATACTTCAGGTGCAATATTGGTTTTCAGAAGTCCGGAAATACGGATGATTTCATTGCAAAGCGTATCCGTATCATGAACAGCGCCTTTTTCAACGCCGAGCAAATCCTCTTCAATAAGGATTATCCCCATACGCTGGATTTTCTTCCGATCTATTTCCACCGGATGCGCCTGTACTTTTTCATAACGTTTCAGTACATCTTTCTTCGGCACACCGTTGTTGACAAGAACATAGTCAATGACCCCTTTCCCCACGTGATCGACAAGGGCTTTTAAATGGTCACTGACGGTATAACCGAGGGTCTCGCCCGGCTGGGTCATCACGTTGCAGATATACATGCACGGCGCGGAACTTTCCTTGATCGCCGTAAGAATCTCAGGTACAAGAAGGTCGGGAAGCACGCTGGTATACAAGCTGCCCGGGCCCAAGGTAATCAGGTCGGCATTGCGGATTGCTTCCAACGCATCGCCTACAGCAATGGGAGCCGACGGAACGGTATCCACATGGATGATTTTTACTTTGCCGCCTTTTTTTTCGACATAAGCAGCAATTTCCGATTCCCCTTCAATCGTACTGCCGTCGGACATTTTCGCGCAGAGGCGGATTTTCTGCGCCGTTGCCGGCATGACCTGTCCGCGGATATTTAAAACGGTGCTGGCCGTTTCCAAAGCATTCTGCACATTTCCGAATTCCTTCATGAGCGCCGCCAGGAATAAATTGCCCAGACTGTGGCCCGCCAGTTCTCCTTCCCCGCCAAAACGATATTGGAAGAGCTGTTCCAGTACCGTTTCTTTATCTGCCAAAGCCACCAGACAATTGCGTAAATCCCCGGGCGCGACAATATTCATCTCTTCACGAAGCCGGCCGGAAGAGCCGCCGTCATCCGCCACCGTAACAATAGCGGAAATATTGGAAGTCTTTGTTTTCAATCCGCGGAGAAGCATGGACAATCCGTGTCCTCCTCCGATAGCCACGACTTTCAGCCCGCGGGACAATTCCCATTTCGACACGATATGGCGGGACACGCTTTCCTGATCCGGTGCCACAAGGCTGAAGAAACGTTTCACCAGCCTGCGGATCGCCCACAACATGAAAAACAGGCCGATGAACACGAAAAAGATCCCTGCCGCAGCAAGAAATGTATAGCTGTAAGTCCCTGTTAGAACGAACAGAAGACGAAGTATTTCCTCCTCAATCCGACCAAAGACCTGGTAGTTCATAACGAGAGCAGCACCGAATGCCAACAGCATAAGGCCGAAGGAAAAGAGCAGCATCCATCTTTTTATATTTAACCCTGGATAAAGCCACTGCAGGAGCAGTTTCATTTGTTTTCCTCCTACTTATCATCTGCATCGCGAACAATGCGGTTCCTGTGCAAATCACGGTGTTCCACGTTCACATGGGCATGCTTTTCTTTCAGGTGGGCTCCCAGTTTTTCTGTCACGAAAACGGAACGGTGCATACCGCCGGTACAGCCGATAGCAATGGTAAACTGCGTTTTTCCCCGGTCCCTGAACTGATCCACTATGAATCCCATGAAATTAAAAAGTTTTCTTTTGAATTCTTTGGTAACCGGTGATTTTTCAATATATGCCGCCACTTCCGGCACGCGCCCCGTCCAGTGCTTGTATTCTTCCACATAGAAAGGGTTCGGCAGGAAACGGACATCAATGACTATATCGGCATCAATAGGAATACCGTATTTGAAGCCGAAGGAAAATACAGTAATCTGCATATCCCGTTTCTTATCCACCGCGCCGAAACGGCTCCCCATGTATTCCTGCAGATCAGCCGGTTTCATAGCGGTAGTGTCGATAATGACATCCGCCTGTGCGCGGATACCAGCAAGAATTTTTCGTTCCGCCTCTATGCCTTCCTGAATGCGCATCGTTTTGGCCAAAGGGTGCTGCCGACGGGTTTCCATATACCGCCGCACAAGAGCTTCGTCCGATGCTTCCAAAGAAACCCCTTCATGGGGAATCCCCGGTTTATTCGATTAAACGGCAAAAAAAGAACCGCCCCGGATATCGGAAACCACCGCCACATGGCGGGTATTGGACGTACTCTTCCAGCAAAGGTCCGCAAAACGGGCAATCAGGACCGGCGGCAGGTTATCCACACAGTAATACCCCATATCTTCCAGCTTCTGCATGAAATTCGTTTTCCCCGCACCGCTCATGCCCGTGATAATCACAAAACGAAACCGTTCCATTACTTATACCTCCAATACATATTTCTCTATGGCTTTTGCCACACCATCCTCATTATTCGACGCCGTGATGAAATGAGCCGCCGCTTTTGCCGATTCCGCCGCATTTTCAACGGCAAAAAACACATCAGAAAGAATAACCAAGAGTAATAATTATTAACGGTTAGCAAAAGTATAAAAACCAGACAAAAGAAATCAGTCAGATTAAACATGGAAATATCGTTATGCCCGTTCCCAAAAGTCATCAAACCTGACAAAGGAATCCCCCAGCGGTCACAAAGCTCGGCGAGCGCCGCCCCCTTGGACATGCCTTTCCTGTTCATTTCAAAAAACTCCGGCTTCGATTTCACCTGGTTCGTGGCATAGCTGAACTTTTCAGAAAGTACCCGCTCCACCTCTGCCATAACCTGCGGGTCTCTGTCAAATATCAGGAGCTTCGTCGGTTCTTTGGCAAGCGTCCAGAAATCCTCTCCCAGAACATGGGCGGAAACGCCGCACTGCTTTTCATAACTCTCCGTACGCTCATCGCGGAAAGGCACGTACACTTCATCATCAATATAGGCATGCATGTACCATCCCCGTTCATGGGCCGTATCTATAATGCCCTGTGCCATTTCCATATCCATTGTCACATCGCGGAGCACTCTGCCACTTTCGCAAAGCCCCACAAACGCACCCGTATAACAGATCAGCGGCACATCTCCAAGACCGATGGCTTGCCCCCATGGGCGGGCGGCCTGAAACATACGGCCTGTGGCAATGACGATGCGGATATTTCTTTCCATCACTTTCCGAAGAATATCTTTCGTATAATCGGAAAGTGAAATATCATCGTGGAGAAGCGTATCGTCCAAATCGATCGCTATCATTTTTACCGGTGCCATTCATTCCTCCCTTTGAGGGTCCTTTATTTCCGCTTCAAGGCTTTCCAATTTGTTTGTACCCTATTATAGCATAAAAGAAACACCCGAATCCGTGTGAATTACCGGATATGAAGTGCTTCTTCCGTTCTATATTTCATACCTTACCGAAACAAGAATCAATCCCTGAGGCGGCGCAGTGAATCCTGCTTTCTCCCTGCTTTTTGATTCCAGTATGGCGGGAATACTCTCCGCTTTCCGTTTCCCTTCGCCCACTTCCACAAGCGTTCCCACTAAAATGCGCACCATGCCCTGGAGAAAACCGTCTCCGGTAAAATCGATCTGCAGTTCTCCCTTTATTTCTTTCATTTCAATTCCGGAAATACAGCGAACCGCAGACTTTTTCATTTTCTTATTTCCACAGAAGGAAGTAAAATCATAAGTTCCTATTAAAAATGCTGCCGCTTTCTTCATTGCTTCTATATCAAGAGACTTTCCATACTGCCACACGAAGCGCCGTTCAAACACATTTTTCTCCGTCGACGTGCGGATCCGGTAACGGTATGTTTTCTCCAAAGTACTGAAACGGCTGTGGAATCGTTCCTCCGCTGTCTCCATATGCTTCAAAGCAATATCGTCAGGCAAATACCCATTCAAAGCCGTATCCAATTCTTACACTTTCCGAATCCCTTTCAGATGGAAATTCACTACATGTCCAGGCGAATTCCCTTTCAGATGGAAATTCACTACCTGTCCCAGCGAATGGACCCCGGCGTCTGTCCGTCCCGCACCGATGACCTGCACCTCTTCCCCCGTTATTTTCCGAAGAGTTTTCTCCAATTTCCCCTGAATCGTTTCTTCCGTACGCTTTTGCTTTTGCCAGCCCTCGTAACGGGTACCGTCATACTGTACGATGCAGCGATAGTTCATAGAACCTCCTTATAGCTTCCGTTATTCCCATTGTACGCAGAGACCGCAGCAGCGTCAAACAAAACTATATTTACTGCAACTCCATATGATATAATATTAACAGTTTTAAACTACTTTTTTATATTTTGAAAGTGAGTGAACCTGATGAAAAAATTATTGACAGCCCTTGGTGCGGCAGCAGTCATCGCAACCATGACCATGCCGGTTTCCGCTGAAAAACTGTGGAAGTACAGCGAAACCGTTACCATCGACCTTGCTGAAGCGCGGTACAAGCCGACCACCGACGGCCACGACATACTGGAATTCGTTGCGGTAGAACAGCTTCCTGACGGCACCTGCACTTATACTTATGTCTATGACAGAACCGCCGGAACCATCCAGGTGAAAGAAATGGAAAAGACCACAAAGAAACTCCATTATAAGAGCAACTTCTCCGCGACCTCCGTCAACTCCACCAATCCCGTTATCCGTGAACGCGCACAGATGGCAGAAGCGGTCTACCAGAGAAAAGTACATAAGAAGTAAGCCATGGACGCCGTTTATGAAGAAATAAACCGCGACCTGCTCCACTTCATTGCCAAAGCACCGTCTGTTTTTCATGCTGTAAACAGCATCCGGACGGCGCTTTCTTATGCAGGTTTTACGGAAATACGGGAAGAAGACCCGTGGCAAATTGAAAGAGGCGGGAAATATGTCGTCACGAGAAACGGCTCCGCCCTCATGGCATTTACCATCCCTGAAGACGGCGGTCATGCGTTCCGAATAACGGCAAGCCATGGCGACTCTCCCTCTTTTAAAATCAAAGAAAATCCCGAACTCCGCGACGCTGCGTATGTCCGGCTGAACGTGGAAGGCTACGGCGGCATGATCATGTCCACATGGCTCGACCGCCCCCTGTCGGCAGCAGGCCGTATCATCGTTTCGGAAAATGGAAAACTCGTTTCCAAACTGGTCAATCTCGATCGGACGACACTCGTCATTCCCTCCGTCGCCATCCATATGGACCGTACTGCAAACGGCGGGCACGCCTGGAATATACAGCAGGATCTCCTTCCTCTTTACGGGACGGCGGACGATTCCCTGTCCTTTATAGATGCCGTTGCCGCCGCGGCACCGGATGCGCCGGAAAATATTATAACCCTGTGGGGAGAGCGGCATGAATTTATTTCTTCCGCCAGGCTGGATGACCTTCAATGCGCTTTCGCCGCGTTCCGTGGATTCACCGCAGGAAAAAAGGAAAAGCATATCTGCGTTTACGCCCTTTTCGATAATGAAGAAGTCGGCAGCGCCACAAATCAGGGCGCCGGTGCCACCTTCCTCAAGAATACACTGACAAGAATCTCCCGTTCTTTGGGTTACAGCTATGACGAAACACAGGCCATGATTGCCCGAAGCTTCATGATTTCCGCCGACAACGGCCACGCGCTCCATCCGAATCATGGAGAATATGCCGATCCCGTAAACGCGCCGCGCCTGAATGAAGGTATCGTCATTAAATTCAATGCCCAGCAGAAATACGCCACTGACGGATTCTCCGCCGCCTTCTTCCGCGACCTTTGCCGCCGCGCAAAAGTGCCGACACAGACCTTTACGAACAGGAGCGATATCCCCGGCGGTTCCACCCTGGGAAATATTTCCAATACCAAAGTTTCCATGCCTACGGTGGACATCGGACTTCCCCAGCTCGCCATGCACTCCTCTTATGAAACAGCAGGCACGAAAGACACGGCGTACTTAGTCCAAGCATGTACCGCCTTTTTTGAATAATAATTGAAAATGCTGATTGCTTTTCTCATAGAATGCAATCAGCATTTTTTGTGCTTTATCACCAATTTTTCAAAAGGAAAACAGAAGACGAGAATTAACAGCCCCCGGTAATAAACCTGTCAAGCGTCATCCAGAGCGGAAGCGAAAGATTTGTTTAAAACTTGGTCACTTTAGCGCGAGAATGGTATTTCCCATGGGCCTGGAAATAATGTTCCGTCATATCTACAAGGCCGTCACTTAAAAGGCGGAAAAATTCGCCTTCCTTCATATTTTCTCCAACTGCAGAAAACACATACTTTCCTACGCGCCAACGGGCTGCCCAAGACTGAGGCGAAACCTGTGCCACGGACACAGTAGTTTCACTCACGCGGCGGTTTTGCCATTTCACGCCATAAATACCACTGATATCTTCATTGCTCCTGGCCTTTGCGGAACGTATAATTATGGTACTTCCATCAGCACCGCTGTAACGGATATCTCCCGTTTTTCCGCCGATAACAAAGATGTCGTCACTCCGATACCCGGCCATTTTAGGTAGGTAAAGCGGATTGAAACCAAGAACATCAGCTGCTTCCCGAATATTTTCATATTCCACCATAGGGTATGGCATGCCACACATCAGGTCATTTTAATACATTATTATATACAATAACTTAATTATATCTTACACAATGAAATATTCCAACAAAATTTGACCTAAAGTCTGTTTTGTTTCCATCCTTTCTTCACCGTATAAACTATGATAATATATCCACTAAAGAACAAATTGTTTAGAAAAACGAGGTAGCTATGGACAGACGACAGCAAAAAACGCGAACCGCTATTTTTGACGCCTTCAGCGAGCTTTTATCCGAAGAATCTTATTCACGCATTACCATACAAACCATCATCGATCGCGCGAATATCGGACGGAGTACTTTTTATTCCCACTTCCAGACGAAAGACGACCTTTTGAACGCCATGTGCACGGAACTCTTCCGGCATATCATCGACGGCGTCATGAATCATGACCTCCCTGCAGACCATCACAATGCCCCCGGTGTGCCGGATCCTGTTTTCTGCCACATCCTCCAGCATATCAAGGATAACTCTTACCACATCAAAGACCTGCTTATTTCCGAAAGCAGCGATATCTTCCTTAAATATTTCCGGGACAGCCTGCGCAGTCTCATCAGCATATATATTCTCCAATCTTCAGATCATCAGAAAAAGGATATTCCCGATGAATTTCTTCTGAACCACATTACAGGCAGTTTTGTGGAAATGGTCCAGTGGTGGGTAAAGAACCGTATGAAACAGACGCCGGAAGAATTGGATTTTTGTTTCCGTTCCGTTATCTATCCCGTTATATGAATATGAAGATAAAAAATCGTGTTTCCCCGCCAAGGGCAGGACAGCAAGACAAAGAATCCTATTTCCTTTTCTCAGAGATTATCCGCCTCTTCTCCATCCTTCTTTATCCCGTCTTTTTCGCGCTGAATATCGTCATATCGAAAACACGGGACGTACTGGATCTGGAACCGGAAAAAGAAGATATGCGCCATGCCAGTCCGGGCGATGTCATCTGCGTCCACAGGATCGGCTTCGAGCACTTCGGCATTTACGCCGGAGATAACCGTGTCATCCACTATGACATAGACCCGTCAGAAAATTTTAAAATCCTCATTCATGAAGCCTCTATAGAAGAATTCCTGAACGGTATGGAGATTTACTACACATGCTGCTTCCCTCCGGTCTACGGTATTCCTACGGAAAATATGGAATTCTCCGGTTTCAAAAAACTAATGGAGCATCCCGAACGCTCCGGCAAACTGTGGGACTACCTGAAAATTGTGGAGTACAGATTATACACGCCAAAGGAAACTCTAGCCCGTGCGCGGAGCCGTATCGGTGAATCGAATTATAACCTTTTCTCGAACAACTGCGAGCATTTTGCCCTCTGGTGCAAAACGGGCATTTCTGAATCCCATCAAATCAGCGGTCTCCTTGATACACTCATGATGACAGACTATAAAGGCCATGTCATCAAAATGTCCTCAGACATGGCAAACGAAAAAATACAGGAACCTGCGTAAAAATCCCCTGCCGCGCATCGGTAAGGGATTTTTCGATTTTCATCTGTCGAGTACCAATAAAAGCAACACTGCCTGTCAAACGTCAGTCAGTGTACCAGCAATGATTCTGTCTTGTTAGCTGTTAGCTACGAGATTAAAGCCGACAACCGGAAGCTGGCAGCTGAAAGCTCTAAAACCGTAACTCAGATTGAAACGAAGAGTCTATTACCGTAATGACGAAAGCGGTAAGCATGATTCCGTATTCTGTTTTCCGTCTTCTGTCAGCTGATTTCCGTTTTCTGTCATCAGCATAATAGATTTTTCACTCTTCATAACAATTATCGTTTACCGCTTTCTCTACAAAGTATTCTTGTGATCGTTCTGAAAACCCAATGACGGGGTGTCAGGCCAGCTGCTTCCCTTACTATAATAAAATAAGTGCAGCAGGGGAAATGTTGTATTTCTCTTTGCTACACTTATATGGTACTAATGACGCTGTAAGAAAAAGTGTCATAATACTGTTTTCCGTTTTCCGACCGCTGACTTCTGTTAGCCGATAGCTGATTTCCGTTTAGGTTTCCCCTGATAAAAGCAACTCTACTCTTAAAACGTCATCCAAAGATATGCGAAGGATCTATTACCGTGGTGAGGAAGACTGTAAGCATGAATCTGACTTCTATCTTCTGTCAGCTGTTTTCTGTCTTTTATCCTTTAAAAAGTAAGACGCATCTGGTACCACACCACATTGCCGTGAACCGATACAGATATTCCTTCGTTAAGAAAACCGAACTTGCCATAGTAATGGATCAGTTCTTTCTTGCAGGTGAGGACAAGACCTCTCCGTCCTTCCTTTTCCGCATCATGGATGGCGCGGCGGAGCACTATTCCCGCATATCCTTTCTTCCGGCATGCAGGAATCGTATTCAGCCCGAAAATCATCTGCCATGCGCCATGTTCATCATGCATGTCTGCTTTCTCATACATTTCGTCAGTAAGATCCGTAAGGTTTGTCACCATACCGTCCGCAAAAGAAATCAGTTTTCCCTTTTCAAAGAGGAGCCAGAAATGATTGCCGTAATAAGTGAGCCTCTCTTTGAAAGAATCCTTCGTCGCCGCTTCGGCAGGAGGAAAACACTCCGCTTCCACCGCAGATACCAATGCCAAATCATCTATCGTTGCTTTGCGTATTTCCATAAATTCCTCTTCTTCCCTTTCCTCTATACCAATCCGTAAAAAAGCACCTACCGTCCAGTAAGTGCTTTTGTCTTATCAAATATCAATACAGCTTTGCTCCCGCAGGGATATGGTCGTCTACCATGAGCAAATGAAGTTTTTCTTCACCGTCTTCTTCATGGATTGCAGAAAGCAGCATACCGCAGGAGTCGATGCCCATCATATTCCTCGGGGGCAGGTTCACGATAGCGATCACCGTCTTGCCGATGAGGTCTTCCGGTTCATAGAAGGCATGAATGCCGGAAAGGATGGTGCGGTCTTTGCCGGATCCATCGTCCAGCGTGAATTGAAGAAGTTTCTTGCTCTTCTTGACTGCTGTGCAGTCTTTGACTTTCACTGCGCGGAAGTCCGATTTGCTGAAAGTTTCAAAATCAACCGTATCTTCAAATAAAGGTTCTACTTTTACTTTGGAAAAATCAATTTTTTCAGGAACGGCAGGGACGGCCTCCTTCACTTCCGTTTTCCCCTGGTCGCCTTCCGGCCGCATCGCAGGGAAAAGAAGAACGTCTCGGATACTGGAAGAATTGGTCATGAGCATGAAAAGACGGTCAAGCCCGATGCCGAGTCCGCCTGTCGGGGGCATACCGTATTCCAAAGCAGTAAGGAAGTCTTCATCAATGGGATGCGCTTCATCATCGCCATGCTCTCTTTCTTCCACCTGCATTTCAAAACGCGCCCTCTGATCCAGCGGATCATTTAATTCGGAGAATCCGTTTGCCAGTTCGCGTCCATAAATATAAGACTCGAAACGGATGGTATATCTCGGATCTTTGGGATCCAGTTTGGACAGCGGAGATACTTCGATGGGATGCTCTGTAATGTGGACAGGCTGGATAAGGTGTTCTTCCACATAGTCATCAAAAGCAGCTGCCAGAAGCTTGCCGAAACCGTCAAATTCACCGTATTCCACATGAAGTCTGTCGCAGATGGCACGTGCTTCCTCGATGGTCTTGCAGGCATCAAAGTCTTCCCCAGTGTATTTCTTTACCGCTTCTGCCATGGTGAGTCTCGGCCATGGGCCTGCCACATCTATTTCTGTTCCTTCATAGGTGAATTTCGTAGTGCCGTAAGAAGCCATGGCGCAGGCTGCCACGATCTGTTCCGTCTGGTCAATGACATCATCGATATCGCCATAAGCCTGGTATGTTTCAATAGCGGTAAACTCCGGATTATGACGGGTATCCATGCCTTCATTGCGGAAATTGCGGGTGATTTCAAATATGCGTTCATACCCGCCGACAAGAAGTCTCTTTAAATAAAGTTCCGGCGCAATGCGGAGGTACATGGTCATATCCAGCGCGTTGAAATGCGTCATGAAAGGTCTTGCATTCGCACCGCCGTAGAGCGGCTGAAGAACCGGCGTTTCCACTTCAAGGAAACCGTGTGCGGTATACCAGTTCCGGATGGCCTGGAGCATATTCGCCCTCTTGATGAACGTCTTTCTTACTTCGGGATTGGCGATAAGGTCAAGATATCTCTGGCGGTAGCGCTGTTCCTTATCCGTAAGGCCGTGCCACTTTTCCGGAAGCGGGCGGAGAGACTTGGAAAGCATGGTGAAGTGCAGGACACGGATGGTCGTTTCTCCTGTGTGTGTAGTGAATACAGTGCCTTCCACCCCAAGGATATCTCCCATGTCTACCAGTTTGAAGAGGTTCCATTCATTTTCACTGACAGTATCTTTCCGGAAATAAAGCTGGATATCCCCTTTTTCATCACGAAGCGTGCAGAATGCCGTTTTTCCGTGCCCGCGGATGATCATAATACGGCCTGCCACTTTGACATGCTCCTCGCTTGCTTCCAAAGTTGCCGCATTCGCATGGATATCTTCACTGTGATGGGTGCATTCATACTTTCCGCCGTAAGGCTCAAATCCCAGTGCGGCAATCTTCTCCAGCTTCCCCCTTCGGATCAGCATCTGGTCGTTCAGTTTTTCTTCCATTCTGAAACCTCTCTTTGCATATAACCAATCAACAATAAAATTTATGCTTTGATCTTAATAACTTTATACTTTACAACACCGCTTGGCGCTTCCGCTTCTACAATATCCCCCGCTTTGGCGCCCATCAGTGCGCGGCCGACAGGAGACTCATTGGAAATCTTCCCTTCAAAAGGATCCGATTCCGTGCTGCCCACGATCTTTACCGTTTCTTCTACATGGTCTTCCAGCGCTTCAATTGTTACCGTCATTCCTACATCGACGCGGCTCTTTCTCCCTTTTTTGCCGCTGTCAATAATTTCCGCCGTACGGATCTGCTGTTCCAGTTCCTTAATACGTCCTTCTACGAAAGACTGCTGGTTTTTTGCATCATCATATTCGGAGTTTTCAGAAAGGTCGCCCATAGCGATGGCTTCTTTCAGACGTTGTGCTACCTCGCCGCGCGTCTTTGTACGAAGTTCATCCAATTCTTTCTGTAATTTTTCAAGACCTTCTTTTGTCACAAGTGTATGCTGCAATTCTGCCATGCCAATTGCTCCTTTTTCTATAAATATTTTATAAAACTCCCATTATAAGGATATATTATTAAGTATAAGCAGATAAAAATGTATTGTCAATTTGATAAGAACCGTTCCTTACAACTCCCGTTCCGTTTGGAAAGTCTTTTTACAAACAGAAATAGAGGCCTGCCTTCCAAAATCATTTCTGCCATAGGAAACAGATTTCCTCTTCCCATTTTTCCTTTACCGGGTTGAGATCTTCCCCATTCTTTATTTATAAAAAAATTCTGTACCCATAAAAAGAAAAAATATCATTTTCTCAATTACATAAGGTTTCTTATCAATTTCAAAATCATTTCGGGCAAATAAAGTCCATATAGGGAGAAATGAGGAGATTTCAGCCTCTCACAGGACAATCGGATCCCGGACTGCATCCATTGTTTTTGCAACATATTTATCAGAATGAATAAATATCCATTTTTGAAATCATTGTCCTTCCCCAGATATTTTTAAAAAAACCGATAAAAACGGCGTTTCAAGATTTCTATTTTTATAGCCCCCGGAAATCTGAATGTATCATGATGTATCACGCCAATCCATATCAATATCCGATAGCGTTCCATTTTTTTCGTTTTTCTTCATTTTTCTTTCTTCTCCTCAAAGGTCCTCAAAAGTCCTCAAGGATAAAGAAATATATTTTTTGAATTTTCCTATTGTAATTCCTGAAAATATTACGCGCCCTGCATGAAAGTGCAGCTGAGCTGCGGAGTACTTCTCGAAGTGAACGGTTTTCTTTGTTTCCCTGTTTCTTTCACCATAACGAAAGTAAATGGGGATTGCCTATGCCTGAAAATCGGGCATTCCGGTGAGATTCCGGACAAATATCTTCCCCCGTTCCGAATATGTGTCGGAAATTGGTACGAGAAAGAAGGGAACTACATTGTCTGAAAGCAGAAAAATGGGAGTGGTACAGCTCACCACAGTCACCGCCATCAACATGATGGGATCCGGCATTATTCTTTTGCCGGCAACACTCGCGGAAATCGGTACGGTTTCCATTTTCGCCTGGATTCTTGCCTCTATCGGCGCTACTATTCTTGCCTACGCTTTTGCCAAATGCGGCATGTACAGCAAAAAGGTAGGCGGCATGGGCGGTTACGCGGAATACCGGTTCGGCCGTCTTGGAAACTTCCTTTCCAACTACACTTATGCCATTTCCCTGATTATCGCCAACGTGGCTATCGCCACCGGCGTAGTCAGCTACGGTTCTTACGTTTTCGGTTTTGACCTTTCTCCCATGGAAGTTTGTCTGTCAACCATCAGCACGCTTGCCATCGCCGCTTCCATCAGCCTGGTCGGACCGAAAAAATTCGGCAAATTCACCTCTTTGGGCATGATCTGCATTCTTCTTCCGGTCATTGGCCTTCTTCTCTGCGGCTGGTATTTTTTCAGCCCGGACATCTATGTGGCTGCCTGGAACCCTCATGATATGCCTTTCTATCTCACCATGCGCGATTCCATCGCCGTCATTCTCTGGGCATTCCTCGGTCTTGAAACGGCCTGCGCCAATTCCGATACGGTGGAAAATCCTGAAAAGAATGTGCCTGTCGCTGTTTTGGCAGGAACGATGATTGCCGGTGTATGCTACATGACCTCCACGGCGATTATCGGGGGGCTTGTCCCTCATACAGAGCTGGTATCTGCCGGCGCGCCTTTCGGCCTTGCTTACGCAGCCATGTTCGGAAATACGGTGGGACATATGGTATCTGCCATGCTTGTTGTTTCCTGCTTCGTATCCCTCACTGCATGGCAGTTCACCATCTCCGAGGTGGTAAGAGAGGCCGCCACCATCGGCCACTTCCCTTCCTATCTTCGTAAAGTCAATCGTTTCTATGCGCCTTACATGGCAATCGGAACCCTGGTTTGTATCCAGTCCCTACTGACGCTGTCTACAATCAGCCCCTCTCTGTTAAAGCAGTTCAATGTCCTTATCAATCTTGCCGTCATGGTCAATCTCATTCCCTACCTGCTTGCCATGGCTGCTGTTCCCGATCTGCAGAAAGCAGAAGGCATCTCCGCGGCAAAAGCAAAACTGCCGAATATGGCAGCTATCATTGGCGGTGTATACAGTGTATACGCGGTCTACGGCTGCGGATGGGATATCATTCTTTACGGGACGCTCGTTACTGTCTTCGGCATCATGATCTATATGCTGAAAACAGCCCGGCTTTCCCCTGCCGGATTCCAAACCTATCCGCCAAAAAAATAACGTTTCAACTTCAAGCCTCCGCAAGGAGGTTTTTTTACTGCGAGACACCCACGATAAAACCCTTCTCGAAAGAGGGGCCTTTATTTCTTATAAGCCAAGATTTCTGTTTCCGTATTTACATCATATGTTTCTTCCCATTCTTCAGGAAGATTGTCCAATTTTTCCCATTCCCTGCATTCTTCCCCATCATCTTCCAAATTGAGGAAAGAGGAGAAATAAACAGGTTTCCTGATCTGCAGGTATCCCTTTTCAAAAATGAAGCGGACTGCCTTTGTAAGATACACGCGGTATTCCGCTTTACCACAGCGGGAAAGCGTCTTCTTCTCATTGATGATCCGCACTTCTTTTATTTCTTTTTGAAGCGCATGATCTTCCTGCACCACGGCAGGGCGGCTCGAGTGGATTTCTTTTTCTTCCGCTTCCCGAAAAATCCATTTCAAAATTTCTGTCTTTTTTCCGCCGGCCGCTGTCTCCATTATTTCCTGTGTCATCATATAGCACTTTCCGCCGGCATAAATACCGACAGGCAGAAGATATACAGGATGAAAAATGGACGGATCGCACCGGTACTTTTCAAAAACCTGCCCCGCCAGCCCTTTTAAAATCTTCAGTGTCTTTTCGCTGAATCGTAAATCCAATAATTCCATGTTTTCCCTTTCTGATGAAAATATCCGCCTCACGTAAATAAAGGCGGACATTTTTATTTCTGTTCTTTCTTTTACTTCGTCCCGAAAATTCTGTCTCCCGCATCGCCGAGTCCCGGAAGAATGAATTTCTTTTCATTCAACCGGCGGTCAAGGGCGGCGGTGTAGATCGGCACATCCGGATGCGCGTCGTTCACGAGTTGTACGCCTTCCGGCGCAGCGACAAGACACATGAATTTGATATTCTTTACACCTTTTGCCTTCATCATGTCGATAGCTGCCACGGCACTCCCCCCGGTCGCCAGCATGGGATCAATCAATATGAAATCACGGTTTTCCACATCGGGAAGTTTACAGTAGTATTCCACAGGCTTTGCCGTAACGGGGTCGCGGTACAAGCCGATGACGCCTACACGGGCAGAAGGAACGAGTTCCAGAAGCCCGTCAAGCATGCCGAATCCCGCCCGGAGGATGGGGACGATCCCTACTTTCTTCCCTGCCACGCGTTTCCCTTTCATCACTTCCAAGGGCGTTTCAATTTCTATATCTTCCATAGGCAGGTCACGAGTCAGTTCATACCCCATGAGCAGTGTGATTTCCTTCAGAAGCTTTCTGAAATCACCGGAACTGGTTTCTTTCTGACGCATAATCGTCAATTTGTGCTGAATAAGCGGATGGTCGATTACCTGGATCTGCATTTCATTTCCTCCTGTCACAACGGGTTTCTCAATTTTACTCCCATTATTTTATCACTTTTTATTTTGGATGTCTGTAATTCTTCCGGCGGGCCACCGGAAATATTCTTACAGGCGCCGGTGACGCATATCTTCCCATGCCATGATCACCGCACCGCCGGCAAGAATAATCTGGACTGCCAGATGGATCCAGAGAAAGAGGAAGATCAGGCCGATGAGGGAACCGTAAGTGACGCCCATACCCGATATATGGAGGATATAGTAACCGTACCCTGCAGTCAGGAAAAGGAGGGCCGCCGCCACCAGAAAGGAAGCAGGAATGATGCGTGTCCATTTCGTGATGTACCTGTTTGGCGCATAACGGTAAAAAGCGGATAAAGACAGGCTCATAACCACAAAAGGAATGGCATACCGCGACGGCCGCCAGACCTGCCAGAAGACAGGCGGCAGTTCCATGATATAGTCCTGTACAAGGAATACGACGGCATTGGCAAAAACGATCAGCGTAAGAGAAAGAATCATGGCAAATACAAGAAATACGGTAAAGAAGCAGGCTTTCAGGCTGACCTTGAACCAGGACTGGATATTTCTGTTTTGAAAAAATATTTTATCCATCTCGCGGACAAGTACGGCCGTTCCCTGTGAAGCGGTCCACACTGCACCGCCGAGACCGGCAAAGAGCCATATTGTACTCCGCCCTGCGATGATACGGGCTATATTTTCCTCCATACTTGCCGCAAACTGGGCCGGCAGATATTGCAGCAGATCAAGGATCGTATCAAGCTGGGGCGCCGCAAAGAACAAGATACAGTTCACCAGGAAAATCATAAACGGAATGAGCCCGAGGATAAAGCAGTATGACGCTTCTGACGCAAAGGAACCCACATCATCATCGATATATCTTTTAATCAAACACTTTATGAAGTATACAGCTGCCGGATCTGAATTTTTCGGTTCCATATGCCCACCCTGCCATTCTGAAAAACATCATAAAAAGGGAGGCATAAAGAAACAAATTTCATTTCTCTATACCTCCTTTTGCTGCACACAATCAGAAATATCTGTATGTTTTATTATAGCACCAACTCTTACTGTCCGCTCTGGCTCTTCTTCGCATTGGCATTCTTGTAGCGGAGCTGCTTGGAAAGAACCATCTTGCGCATGCGGATACTGGAAGGCGTCACTTCCACCAATTCATCATCGTTTATCCATTCCAAAGCAGATTCAAGTGTAAAGAGGCGGCACGGCGGCAGTTTAATGGCATCATCGGAACCGGAAGCACGGGTATTTGTCAGATGTTTCTTCTTGCAGGGATTGACGTCCATATCCTGCTCACGGGCATTTTCGCCGACAATCATGCCTTCATAAACTTCCACGCCCGGGCCAAGGAAAAGTTCCCCTCTGTCCAGTATGGAATTCAGGCCGTAAGCAGTGGTCGTGCCCGCTTCGAAAGCGACAAGCGAGCCTCTCGTTCTTTCGGGAATATCCCCTTTATACGGCGCATATCCCTGGAATACATGGTACATGATGCCTGTGCCGCGGGTGGTGGTGAGAAGTTCATTTCTGACTCACATAAGTCCGCGGGCGGGAATGGATAAGTCCATCTTCATATATCCTGGCAGTTCTTCCATGGAAATCGTTTCCGCGCGTATTTCTTCATCCCATAAGTCCGCGGGCGGGAATGGAAAAGTCCATCTTCATATATCCTGCCAGTTCTTCCATGGAAATCATTTCCGCGCGGCGCGGACCGAGTCCTTCCATGACGGCCCCCATAAATTCCTGCGGCACTTCGACAGTCAGCCTTTCCAAAGGTTCGCAGCGCTTGCCGTTGATTGTTTAATAAATAACCAGCGGTTTGGATACTTCCAATTCGAACCCCTCCCGCCTCATCGTTTCAATGAGAACGGACAGATGAAGTTCTCCCCGGCCGGAAACGAGGAATGCATCGGATGTTTCCGTTTCTTCCACACGGAGAGCCACGTTCGTTTCAATTTCTTTCATCAGGCGGGCGCGGATGTGGCGGGATGTAACAAAATCGCCTTCTCTTCCCGCGAAAGGACTCTTATTGACATGGAAAACCATGGACAGCGTCGGTTCATCGATATGAATGGATGGGAGCGCTTCCGGATTGGCGGCATCGGCTACCGTTTCACCGATATTGATGTCTTTAAATCCTGACATCGCCACGATATCCCCCACGCCTGCTTCGGCGACGGGAGTACGTTTCATTCCCTGCCAGTTGAAAAGCTGTCCTACATGATCGGTACGGATTTTTTCTCCATCCGTAATGGCCACGGCCATCCCCTGCTTGACCGTTCCCCTTGTCACACGGCCGATCGCCACTTTGCCGAGATAATCATCGGCTTCCAGCGTGGTCACCATGATCTGCAGTCCTCCATCCGGATCACCTTCCGGAGCGGGAATCCGTTCCAGAATCGTATCAAACAGAGGCTGCAGATCCTTCCCTTCATCATTCATATGGAGTTTGGCGATGCCGCTCCTGGCAGACGCATAAATCAGCGGAAAATCAAGCTGCTCATCATCAGCATTAAGCTCGATGAAAAGTTCGAGAATTTCCCCTTCCACATCAGACACACGCTGGTCAGGACGGTCAATCTTATTGATGACGACGATCGGTTTCAGGTGATGCTCAAGAGCTTTACGGAGAACATACTTCGTCTGGGGCATCGGGCCTTCATGGGAGTCAACAAGGAGCAGGACGCCGTCCACCATGTTCAGGATACGTTCTACTTCCCCGCCAAAATCGGCATGCCCGGGCGTATCTACAATATTGATCTTCACACCATTATGCATGACAGACGTATTCTTCGCCAGGATTGTAATTCCCCGTTCCCGTTCCAGCGGGTTGGAATCCATGACGCGTTCCGCCACCTTCTGATTTTCCCTGAAAATATGGCTCTGCTTCAGCATGGCATCCACAAGAGTGGTTTTACCATGATCGACATGGGCGATGATCGCAATGTTGCGGATATCTTTTCTGATCATTTCTTTCCTTCTTCTCTCCGGCCTTCCGCCTCAATCTATAAATCCACAGTATAACAAAATTTTTGTATTGGTAAATACAATTTATTTTACCACATCACAGACTCGGATAAAAGCATTTTTAAAAAATATTTTCCTTTTTATGCATCATATTTTTGTATTACCCCCTTGAACTATGTTAAAATGTAATTAAAGAGAGAAGATTTTTCTCCCTGGAATTTCATTTATAAAAGAAAGGTGGGCTGATGATCATGTTAGATTACAAACGGATTCTTGTACCTTACGACGGTTCCGAGTATGCGAAGCGGGCTCTTGACCGTGCCGTTTCCGTGGCAAGATGCTGCGACGGCGCAAAGCTTTTCATTGCGACCGTTTCCCGGCCGATGCCGCCGATGGAAAAAATCGCGCGGGAAAAAGCATATGTCTTTGACGCCGATAAAAAGGAACCGGAAAAGAAAGACCCCGGGCAGGTTATTTTGGATGATTCAGAAACACTCATTCCCGAGGATATTCCTCATGAATTGATTTTCCGTATAGGCAATCCGGGATCCGTCCTGCTGGATCTCTCCTTTGAAAAAAACTGCGACCTGGTCATCATGGGCAACCGGGGCCGCGGCGCTCTCAAGAGCCTTTTCATGGGTTCCGTTTCCAGCCATCTGGCAAGCAACGTGAAATGCCCCATCCTTATTATTAAATAGTACAGCGGAAATACCGCGGAAAAGGAGGTCTGTCATGCTTACTTTCAAAAAAATCCTTGTTCCCTTTGACGGGTCGGAACACGCAAAGCGTGCCCTGGCAAAGGCTGTATCACTGGCGCAGTGCTGTGACGGCGCAAAGCTGTATATCATCACCGTTGATGAAGATGTTTCCGCGCTGAGCATGAATAATCTGGAAAGGGCTTACATCAATGAACAGATGCAGGCCATCCACTTCCGCCCGGCTGATAAAACTCTTGATGAAGCAAAAGCTGCCGTCCCTGAAGGAATCGAAGCGGAATATATCGCCAAAACCGGAGATCCCGGCATGCTGATTGAAAATACGGCAGACCAAATCGGCGCAGACCTGGTTGTTATGGGCAGCCGCGGCCTGGGTGCCCTTACGGGCATGCTCCTCGGCTCCGTATCCAATTACCTGCTGACCCATGTGGAAGCGCCTGTATTCATTGTGAAATAATTTCCTGTAAGACGAAACGCCGACCTTTCAGAGGGCCGGTGTTTCCCCCTATATTGCGGCTGATATTTTCACAGGTATTTCTTTATTTTCCGCACAGAAAATTAAATTTCTCCATCACAAAAAGAAAGGCGGTTATTATGCTGGATTTCAAAAAGATTCTCGTTCCCTATGACGGTTCCAGCCATGCGAAAAAAGCGCTGAACCAGGCCATTTCCCTGGCGCAGTGCTCAGACGGCGCAGAACTCTATGTCGCAACGATTTTAAACAGCACCATCCCCGCGGATGATGATCCCGACCAGGTCGACATGGCGGAAGTCGAAAAACTCATTCCTGAAAACATCCCCCATAAGGTTCTTCTTGAAATGGGGGAACCGGTACCCATGCTCCTCTATCTGGCAGGAGAAATCGGAGCAGACCTGATCATCGCGGGTCGCCGCGGCCGCGGCGCTCTCAAGAGCCTTTAGATGGGTGCC
>ENA-ORLT01000123-ORLT01000123.1-human-gut-metagenome-genome-assembly--contig:-NODE-123-length-24120-cov-5.31166_pt1 | contig 24120 bp, 23 predicted proteins | sample MGYA00243074_ERZ508838 | MGnify/ENA primary metagenome ERZ508838 (study PRJEB26277, sample SAMN04329833) | human gut metagenome | biome: human-associated habitat | host: Homo sapiens | place: USA...
CGGAAAAGATCTTCCCGCCCGGCCCTTCGATGACATACCGGCAGGTAAGACAGAAAAAGCAAAAATACATAGTCAGCACAAGCCAGGATGGCAAGGGCATACAATCTCTCAACGCAACCATCATAAGACAGCCCCCTTTGTCCTATATTTTATAAAACCGTCATAACTTCTATATCATATGATATGCGCCGGCCTCCGTCAAAGCTGCAGGGAAATCTCCAAAGAACGCAGGTGTATACGAAGCGAATGGGAATGGAGAATCTCATAACGCCACAGTCCGTAATCCGTCTTCCGCTTTCCTAAAACCGTACTTGTTCCGGTTATCATAAAAAAACCGGCCCCTTTACGGAAGCCGATTCTTTGCATGTTCTTCAATTATCCGAGAAAACCTCTCGTATTCTGCGCTTCTACCACACGCTGGAGCGCAAGCATATACGCGGCAAGACGATAAGTGACTTTATATTTTTCTTTCAGTGCCAGTACATCTTCATAGCCCTGGCGCATTTTAATTTTCAACCGTTCATTGTATTCGTCTTCTGTCCAGTAATAACCGGTGCGGTTCTGTACCCATTCAAAGTAAGAACCGACTACACCGCCTACATTGGACATGACATCAGGCAGCACTTCGATGCCATTCTTTTCAAAACAGATATCCGCTTCTACGGAGATCGAGCAGATAGCAACATCACAGCACTTCGATGCCTTTCTTTTCAAAACAGATATCCGCTTCTTCGGTGGTCGGGCCGTTAGCGCCTTCCAGTACCAGTTTCGCTTTCACCAGTTCCATTGTCTTTTCATTAAGCTGGTTTTCCATCGCCGCCATAAAGAGCACATCCACGTCCTGAGAGAAAAGGGCCATATCCGGAATGATGGTTGCCCCTGCTTCGGTATAGCCTTTCAGGGATCTTCCGTGGGAATTTGCGTAAACATACATCGCTTCGATATCAAGACCATTCGGGTTGTACCAGGTACCGTTAATATCGCCGACACAGACCACTTTTACCCCCTGCCGGTGGATCAGGAGGGACCCGACAGAACCTACATTGCCGAATCCCTGTACGGCCATGGTGAGTCCGTCCATTTTTTTATGATTCTTTTCGCACCAGGTTTCCAGTGTAAAGAGAAGTCCTCGTCCGGTCGCTTCATTTCTGCCGAGAGAGCCGCCGGTCGCCAGCGGTTTGCCGGTAACGACCCCCGGTTCCCATTTACCCGAAAGGGCAGCGTATTCATCAGCAATCCATGCCATGATCTGACCGTTTGTGTTTACATCAGGCGCCGGTACATCTTTGTCAGGTCCGATAATCGGGAAAATTTTACGCACATAACCGCGTGCCAGACGCTGGAGTTCACGTTGAGACAGTTTATGGGGATCTACCTTGATACCGCCTTTAGCGCCGCCGTAAGGAATATTTCCGATCGCGTTCTTTATGGTCATCCATGCGGCAAGAGCTTTTACTTCATTCTCGTCAGAAGCGGGATGGAAGCGAATACCGCCTTTTGCCGCGCCGCGGGCCGTATTGTGCTGTACACGGTACCCCGAAAACACTTCCACATGGCCGTCATCCATGGTAATCGGGATGCTCACGGTCAGTTCCCTTTCCGGATAACGCACAAATTCATAGTCATTCTTTTTGTAACCTAAAACTTCGGCTGCCTTGTCCAAAACATGGAGCATATTTTCATAAGGATTGTAGTTTGCCATTTCATCACCTCAAAGATAAAAATAAAATGAACATCTTAGATAAATATACCACTTTGCTTTCAGGATTACACTTAAATCGTCACATTATACCTTATTTGTATAATATAAATGTTTATGATGACAGAAAGTCAATCAGACATTCCCGCATGGGTTTCATGAGCCGAGCCGAACCCGCCAGCGGGGAATGCCATCCTCCGTCTCTACCCGTTCAAGTCCTTCGAAAAAACAATGATCGCCCAAATCTTTCCCTGCCAGCTGGTTGTGCACTTTCATCAAAAGCTCCCCGCTCGTAAAACATCTTCCGTTATTTGCGGACAGCAGGGCTTCTATATCCGTCTGAAACAGGCCGGCTATCCGATTCTCCTCATCCAAATCAGATTCATCGACCACCTTTTCATTGGCAAGCAGTTCTTCTCTCCCTGAAAGGAACGCTTCATAGACAATATAGACTTTTCCCGCTTTCACAGCGGTTTCCTCCGGTTTCCAATTTTTACGGTTGTCTTCCATATAACTTTTCAAATCTTCAGAAAAAGTGTCTACTGATGTATATGTTTTTTCGTCAAAGTCCCAATAAATGTGATTCAGCATTTCCTCCCCCTTTTCGCGAAGGTTCCGAAGGAATGTGCCCGCTCCATCCTGTCCGCCTGCAGGCGTATGAGCCGGATCCCCGCCACTCCTCTTATCCGGTGTATCTTTAAGTGTGTACAGCTTTTCCCAGCCGGAGGTATCGGGAATGATATTCCGGTTCCTGTAATTTTGCAGCGCATACAGTACCTGCTCCCCAGTCTGCCTCTCTTTTCCGTAAATGACGCTTCCACCTTCTTCCGCCTTGCTGATTTCCAGAGTAAACAGATTCCCCTCATCATGAGCGGTCTGCATGAAAAGGCTGCCCATGACGGGCGCAGGCGGTGTCAGGATCAGATACTGCACATCATCTTTTTGCAGAAGCTCCATTGTTTTTTTGATGTCTTCCGAGGCAAACTGCACAGTTGTATTCACATCCGTTTCCAGGCGCCACCGTTGTGATAATTTCCCCGCTTCCCTTCTCAACAGCGGCTTCTTCAGAAAATAAACGACGGCAAGCACCGGAATCACGATCGGCAAAACAAGGGGAAGCACATAAGGAAGGCTCATAACAGCCGCACCTTGCCGCTTTGCCATGGAATGCACGTTTTTATGAATCTCATTCACTTTATCCGCGCTGTGGTTCAACACATCAAAAAACGCCGGATCTTCCAGCGAAAGGAAAGAAAGACAGCAAAGGGCGGCACCTGCCAGAATCCCTGTTAAAACCAATAATTGGAAAGTAACACGCCGGCATATCTCTTCTTTTTCCTGCTGCGTCAGGCACTCCATTTCCGGTATACCCCGGCTCCATTTTTCAGCCCGTTCTTCTTTTGTCATTCAGCGCCTCTTTTTCATAAACAGGATAAACCATTTATTTTCATCACTTTAAGTATACCCTATCAGCAAAACAAAAACTCCCCCTGAGGAGAGTTATGAAATCAAATCATCCGATCAGACTGCGCGCTGCAATGACCGTAATCAGAAGCGGCAGGACAATTTGAAAATACGGTTTCAGCCAGCGGGGAATCTTCATGCCGTCGCCGGTATTCACTTCTTTCAGATAATGGTCGAATCCCCAGCCGTATTTCGACACGCAGAAAAGGGCAAAAATCAGGGAACCGATGGGAAGCACAAGATTACTTACAATGAAATCTTCTGTATCAAGGATCCCTTTTGATCCCAAAATCTGTACATCAGACCACATATTAAATCCGAGAACACAGGGGATACTGCCGAAAAATACAAGCGGTAAAAGGATATAAACAGCCTTTTTGCGGCCCCATCCGAAGTTATCCATACAGTTGCCGATGAGTGCTTCAAATACAGCAGTCACCGTGGAAAAACTGGCAAAGGTCATAAAAACAAAGAACAATCCGCCCCAGATCTGCCCCATAGGCATATTGATAAAAATATTCGGAAGCGTAACGAAAATCAGGGACGGCCCCTGATCCGGTTCCACACCGTACGCAAAGCACGCCGGAAAAATAATAAGGCCGGCGAGAAGCGCCACGAAGGTATCAAGCGCCGTAATTCGTACCGCTTCTCCGCCAAGACTGTTCTTCTTATCCATGTAACTCGCAAATATTTCCATGGAACCCTGGCCGACAGACAAAGTGAAAAATGCCTGATTCATGGCGGCTGCCGCCACATTACCGAGACCGGCCTCAACCGCCCGCCCCCAGTCGGGAAGCAGGTAAAACGCAATCCCTTTTTCACCGCCGGGAATCATGACACTGTTCACCGCCAAAAGGATAATCAGCCCCAAAAGTCCAAGCATCATGAACTTTGTCACTTTTTCGAGACTGCCCTGCACACCGCCTGCACAGACCGCAAACCCTACAAGTACAGTAAGTCCCATAAAAAACATGAGTTCCATCGGACTGGAAACCATCTGTCCGAAAATATCCGCTACCCTGCCGGGCGATGCTTCCACAAAGGAACCGCTCAGGAATTTCCAGAAATAATCAACCATCCATCCGGAAATGGTGGTGTAATAAACCATAAGGATATAGCTGCCGATGAGACACACCCATCCGTGCAGATGCCAGTACGTTCCTTTCGGTTCCAACGTTTCAAAACCGCGAAGCACGCTTTTGCGGCTCGAACGGCCGACAGCCAGTTCCATCGTAACCACCGGAATCCCGAGAAGGATTAAAAACGCCAGATAAAACAGTACAAAAACAGCACCGCCATATTCTCCGGTAATATATGGAAACTTCCACACATTCCCGATACCGATGGCACAGCCCGCACTGACCAGGATGAAACCGAGGCGGGATTTAAAACTGTCTCTTTCTTCCATACTTCTTTCCTCCAAAATGCTTTTCCATAACCGGCTTTATATTTCCCATCCTACATCAGTCCGCGGATTAAAATGACAAGGATCAGCACCGGCAGGACATATTGGAAGTACGGTTTCATGGCACCCGGCATTTTGATGCCTCTTCCTTTATTCACTTCCGCCAGATAATGATCAAAGCCCCAGCCCCATTTGGTGACGCAGAATAAAAGATAAACCAGCGCACCGCAGGGAAGAAGCAGGTTGCTTACCAGGAAGTCTTCGCTGTCCAGCACGTCACGGCTGCCGATGAAATGCATGTCTGCAAGAACATTGTACCCAAGGACACAGGGAATGCTGCACAGGAAAATGACGATTAAATTGACAAGCACCGCTTTCTTACGGTTCCAGCCGAAATTATCAATGGAACAGGCGATAAGGTTTTCAAAGACCGCCGTCACCGTAGAAAAGCTGGCAAAGGTCATGAAGACGAAGAACAAAGCGCCCCATAACTGGCCGAGAGGCATATTTACAAAGATGTTCGGAAGAGTAATAAAAATGAGAGCAGGTCCCTGATCGGGCTGAACACCGTACGCAAAGCACGCGGGAAAAATAATGAGTCCCGAAATAAACGCCACGAAGGTATCAAGTGCGGTAATCCGCACCGCTTCTCCCGTCAGCGTAAACTCATCAGACATGTAGCTGCCGAAAATTTCAATGGCCGCGATACCGAGGGACAAAGTAAAGAATGCCTGATTCATGGCGGCTGCCGCCACATTACCGAGACCGGCTTCAACCGCCCGTCCCCAATCAGGAAGCAGGTAAAAGGCAAGGCCGGGGGCACCGCCGTCCAGCATAAGGCTGTTGCCTGCCAGAAGAACGATCAGCCCAAGAAGCCCCATCATCATAACTTTTGTCACCTGCTCTACGCCGCGCTGTACGCCGAACCCGCAGACAGCAAATCCGAGGAATACGGTCATCGCCATGAAGATGCCCATTTCCAGCGGGCTGCCGAGAAGGGACCCGAACACGGCACCTACAGCTTCTTTGGAAGCGCCGCTGAACGTGCCGTTGATAAACTTCCAGAAATATGCCAGCATCCATCCGGAAACAGTGGTGTAATACATCATAAGAAGATAACAGCCAAGGACGCAGAACCATCCATGAATATGCCAGAGGCTCCCCTGCGGTTCCAGCTTCTTATAGCCGAGCACCGCGCTTTGGCGGCTGCCGCGTCCTACCGCCAGCTCCATCGTCATGACGGGAATCCCCATAAGCACTAAAAATGCCAGGTAAAACAGCACAAAAACAGCGCCGCCGTACTGACCGGCAATATAAGGGAACTTCCACACATTCCCGATGCCGATGGCACAACCTGCGCTGACCAGAAGAAATCCCATGCGGGACTTAAAACCGTCTCTCTCTCCCATAATCCTATACTCCGATAACACTGAAAACAAATTAAAAACATGTACCCGTTTATAATAACTCTATTCTTCCATTCTGCCAATACCCATTTTTTCTATCCGAAGTGACATGAATTTTTTGCATCCCCTTATCCCTTTCCTTCCGGGAAAGCAAACCCGATCATTTTATGACGAAATTTTTGTTCCCATCAGGGAAATATGATTTCAGAAAAGGAACGTTTTCCGTTGTAAAGGTCTGCCCGTCAAGATAAGACAAAAGATGCCCGCTTCCTTGTAAATGAAATGTGATTTTCCATGCATGAAGAAGCTGTCCTTTCTCCCCATATCGGCGGTTTACTTCCTTGCTGCCGTACTTGTCATCTCCAATAAGCGGATGTCCGATATATGCCATCTGGCTGCGGATCTGGTGTGTCCGTCCGGTGAGAAGCGTACATTCCAGAAGAGACAAATTCTGACCTGTCTTCACGATGTGATAGTCTGTAACAGCAGACTTCGCCCCTTTTTGCGGAACATCAGACAAAAATACTTTTCCCTGTTTCGCGTCCTTAAATAAATAATGAATGAGGTGTCCTTCCTTTTTCTTCGGAACCCCGGATACGATGCAGAGATAAACTTTCTCCAATTCCCGCTCTTTGATCATACGGTCAAGGATCCCTTTGCTTTCTTCATCTTTAGCAATTACCATGAGCCCGCTCGTATTAAAATCAATACGATGGACCATGTGCGCGGAAGGCTCTCCTTTATCTGCCAGATATTCATTCACCTCATCAATAAGAGTCCTCTTTGTTTTTCCCGTACTGTCCATGCAGAGGAGTCCTGCTTTTTTATCGGCAATCAATATGTGCTCATCTTCATACACAATCGTGAAATCGTGCCTTTTTTCTTTCGGAAGGACATAGGAAACCACCCTGTCTCCTTCACAGAGCCGATACGTTCCGTCTTCCTTTTTCCCGTTTACTTTCAGCTTTTTCATACGGATCGCTTTCACCACCATACCATGGGGCCAGTGCTCCATTTCTTCCATGAAACGGTCAAGGCGTTTCCCCGCATGATGCCTCTCTATTCTGAATTCCTTCATGCAAACTCCCCTCCTGAAGAAATTACCAGTACTTTATAAATAATATGCCCAAGATCCAAAATATAATCATAATGGCGTTCCATCGCCACAAATGATTGTCCGATACATATCCTTCCGGTTTTATAAATTTTTCTTGAACTGACTCTTTTTCACAAGCCTGCCTGTCTTTTTCCAACCGGAATAAAGTCCACGTATCCGTCTTCACCTCATATTCCAGCGCATATACTGCCCCGGCTTCCACCGTGACCGCCGGCAGTGTTTCCACCGCGTAATGAAACCAGATAGAATCATGGTACCCGGTTCGTACGGGCCAGTCCGCGCGGACCTCCATGCTGTGCACCCCCGGCTTCACATAGACCGCATATCTCCACGGCCATTTATAGAGGAACGTATCTGCTTTCTCTCCGTCCACTTTCAGGATCCGTACGGAAGAAGTACAGCCGAATCCCTGAAATGATTTTGTCCGCAGCCGGATGACCGCGCTGTTCCTATGCCGCTCCGCCAGCCGGTTCCTCTGCCGGACCTTCCAGCGCCAATGTAAAAAAAGCACCAGCACGCTGGCAGATATAACGCACGCCAGGAAAATAATCTGATATAGATCCGGATACATAACTTTGATTTCCTTTCCTCAGACAGGGAAACGGTGCCGGACGACACGCCTGTACATATCCATGAACAGGTATAGCCGCCTTTCCCCGGCTTCTTTTTCCGGCGCAGATCCGCCTTGTTCATCACAGGCCCCCGGTTTTTGTATATTCTTCCAAGTGGAAGCAGCCATATTTAGAAGAAATACTCCCAGCACAGGCAGCAGGATCCTATTTTCCGCCGCCATCCGTGCAAAACCGGATTCATTCATATCTGCCAGAAGTCTGCAAAAGAAATACATGCATCCGACGATCAGAATAATATTCCACAAAACTTCCGCCCATTGATTCCATTTCTTCCTTTTATCTTCCGCCATGATTTCCTCTTGCACTGCCAAAAGTCATTTCTCCTCAAACCCATGCAGCAAGTCCAAAATCTGCCTGTCCGCCGCTTTTAACCACGCCGCGGAAGATACAGCCTCCCGTCCATACGCTGCCATAAAGAAACCGAACAAAAAAGAATGATAGAAAGACTTCCAATCCCCCAGCACCCGGTCGGCAGCGTCCAGCAGGCGCTGTGTCCCTTCCGCTCTATCTCCTGTCTTTCTTGTGTACAGAAGTACCATTCCTGTAAATACATCAAATCCGAAAGGGGTGAAATCTTTTCCAAAATACCGGGCAAATGTTTTGTACTTCCCCTGCTCCTCTTCCAGACACAGGTCATAAGAAGCGGCATAGGTTCCTCCGTTTTCTCCCCTCCTCTTCCAGACACCGGTCATAAGAAGCGGCATAGGTTCCTCCGTTTTCTCCCAATACCAGCGGTGCCGCCAGTGTATCAAGGCAGCCCTTCCCGTCTGTGTCACAGAGAAACTTTTTTTCATCCTCTTCCATGTACGTATTCAGCAAAAGGAAAATCATATTTTCCAGAACTTCCCTTTCTTCTCCGCAAACCTCCATGGAAGAAATCTCATTCCGGAAATCTTTCAGCACCTGCTCTGCCGTTTTCAGAAGTTCTTCATCCTGCCGGCAGTGAAGCCATTTCAGAAAAATCATTTCTTTCCTTTCTATTTTTATCAAGAGTTCTCGAATTCCGCATTTCCATATCACTCCAATTATATATCACCGACATAAAAATAAAAAACAGCCTGCCCGAAGCAAACTGTTTCACTTGAATCCCATTGGATCATCATACCATAGTCCTGATCCCCACAGCAGCATCATTTCCCGCCGGTATGTTTTTCTTCCGGAAGGATGCTGAGCCGCTTCCCGCAGTAGGGGCAGCAGTCCTCCACCGCACCCGGAAGCAGATGGAACCGTTCGTTTCCGATGTTCTGACTGATTTCCACCTTGTACGGCAGTTCCCTATGGCAGAAAGGACAGGTCCAGTATTTCAGAAGCACATGATCCATGGAATGGAAAACGGTATTTTCCACATACCCATATCCACAAAAAGACAACCCGAAAAACAGAGAGGTCAGAATCTGGTCCATACCGCGCCCTAGCCATTCCCGGGACGATACGCCCAAAACAGCTTGGCACAGCGCATCCCATATGAGGAACAGAAATGTGCCCCCTATGATCCCCGACAGGCACATGCCCAACACATGATTCCTGTGATTTCGCATAATTTTATCATACGCCCGGCTGATAAAGGGATTCTCCAGAATCTTTGGTTCTGTAGTTCCCCTGTTGATCCGGTTCCGGTTCTCTTTTATTCTCTCGAACAACCGCCTGTACCAGGGCTCCATTTTTCTGATTTTCCTATTTCTCCGCATCGCCTGCGCTCCATCATATTGATCCGATTTCCGTCACTTTACAGGAAAATCGGATCATTCGTCTCAGCCTGATTTCTTGACCAGACGGTACATATTCAAATATAATTCCTGCGCATTTTCCTGTGTGTCTTTCACATCGGATGCAGCGGGCACGGGATTTCCGTTCAGATCATATGACGCCACATTCTGATCCAGCAGGCGGTATCGAATTTCACTGCCCAGCCGATCCGCGCCCACAGCCAACTCCGATTCCACAATCGCTTTTACGATGCGGCCGTTACCCAGAGCGGGATAATCAAGAGGTTCTGCATAAACCTCAGTGTATACCTTTCCGCGGATAACAGGAAACGTTCCCGCGGGAGCATAATCCTGTTCCACCGTTTCCGTATCCACATAGACACGCTTCGTGCCGTCCATGTACACTACAGCATAGCGATCATAGTCATTAAATAATTTATCCGATTTCACAAAAGCAGCGGACACCGCCCCTGGAAGCAGAACAGCGCCTGCCAGTAAAAAAGAAATGATTTTTCTCATCGTTTTCCCTCTCTCAATACTTACTTTTTGCCGACACGGACAAAGCCGCCGCCAAATCTAGTCGCATGCAGCCATTTTTCCAAATCAAAAGGATACTCTTTCCCTTCATCCCAAAGAGTGCAAATCGTTCTGCCGCCGTTTTCTTCCATTCTTACAAGAATCATCCAGTGCCAGTGATAAGGGATCGGCTCTCCCCCGCTGTGGAGATTTAAAAATCCGACAGGCCAATCTCCTGCAAGACCCTCTTGAATAAATTTTTTTACTTTTACAAAAGACGGTGCCAGCATACGGACAGGAGGGATGGAAATCATTTCCGCTTCTGCAGAGAGGTTTTTATCACTGAAATAATGATTCAATCCTTCCATAAGCCATCTTGTCTTGTACAGACCGTGAAGATGAGGCGTAGCGTACGGCCATATTTCAAGCATCTGCTCCACAGCGCCGTCTTTCGTAGTGATTTCCTTTTTCTCCAATTTCCTTTGCGTATAAGCGGCCATCATGGAACCCACTGTCGGCCCGCAGCCTGAGATCTGCTGACGTTTCTCGGGATACCAGTCCTGATCATATCCTTTATGCGCACTTCCGTCCGCTGTCACCGTAATCCACTCAGGATGACAAATTTCTGTCATACTTTCCTCTTTCCTGCTAAAACTGCGTTATCATTCATTTCGTAAGGGAAATCCCCTTATCCCGGTTTCCCCTATTATACCATTGCCAAAACAGCTTCTTATCCCTGTTTTGGCATATGCTCTTCCAGCAGTTTCCGCACAGCGTATCCCGCCATCATCATACCGGACACCGGCGGGACAAAAGATACGGATCCCGGCACATGATCTTCGCCGACTATTTTACAGGGAACTTCTTTGGAGTACACCACGGGCAGATGGCGGATTCTCTTTTCTTTCAGTACCTTCCTTATCTTTCTCGCCAGATGGCATACCGATGTAATATTAATATCTGTGATTTCAAGCATTTCCGGGCATCAATAATAAAATCGGCATTGAGATTTTCAATAAATGACGTATCATCAGGGCGATAGTACACAGGCAGTACTTTTACATCACAATTGGGATTCACCCGAAGTGCCCGCTCTGCCATGATATCCGCCTTCAAGCGGCCGAGTGTACTTATATCCGCTACAAGCTGCCGATTTACATTGGAAACATCCACCCTGTCTTTATCAATGAAAATCAAATGTCCTACACCTGCACGGGCAAGCGCTTCCGCCGCATACGAACCCACACCGCCGAGCCCGAAGACCGCCGCCGTTTTCCGCGCCAGCAGCTCCACTCCGTCTTCGCCGATTATCCGCGCCGTCCTTTGAAATACAGGATTCATCCTATTTTTCCGGAATAATTTCAATCCAGTAATGATCCGGATCGGAAATAAAATAAATGCCCATGGCGGGATTCTCATAACAGATACAGCCCATTTCCTTATGGAGCGCATGGGCGGCTTCCATGTCCTCTACGGAAAGAGCCAGATGAAATTCATTCTCCCCCAGATTGTATGGTTCTTTCCTGTCGCGCAGCCAGGTGAGTTCCAGAGTATGTCCCGTCACGCCGTCACTTAAGTAAACAAGTTTAAAAGAGCCGTCATCAGCAATTTTTTCTTGAACAGGCTTTAATCCCAGCGCCTTTTCATAAAAAGAAATGCTTCTGTCCAGATCAAGGACATTGAAATTGTTGTGGCTAAAAGTAAATTTCATAAATCCTCCATTTATCTATATCGAAAATATTCATATGAAAAGTATATCACAATTTCCCTCTCCTAAACAGCGGACATCATGCTTTTCCATACCATCATTTTTCAAAATATGCTATATTAAATAAGATTATTATTGCAACACTGATTACTATGTAACCGGCACAGAAAGGCGGAATTTGATGAACATCATTGATGAATTGGAATGGCGCGGCGCAATTAACCAACAGACAGATGCGGAAGGACTATACAAACTGGTAGACCAAAAATCCATCTCCCTGTACTGCGGTATCGATCCTACGGGAGTCAGCATGCATATCGGCCACCTGGTCCCTTTTATGTTTTTGATACGGTTCCAGCTCGCCGGCACCCATCAGGTCGTCCTCAAACATCCATCTCCCTGTACTGCGGTAGCGATCCTACGGGAGACAGCATGCATATCGGCCACCTGATCCCTTTTATGATTTTGAAACGGTTCCAGCTCGCCGGCCACCATCCCGTCATCCTTATCGGCGGGGGCACGGGCGCTATCGGCGATCCCAGCGGGCGTACCACGGAGCGTGTCCTCCAGACCGCGGAACAGGTAAAGCATAATGCGGATTCTCTTACAGCGCAGATGAAAAAACTCTTCGGTGAAGACGGATCCTTCACCATGATGAACAACTATGACTGGCTCTCAAAAATCAGCCTGCTCGACTTCCTCCGAGACTACGGCAAACTTTTTAATATCAATACCATGCTGGCGAAAGACGTAGTCGCCTCCCGCATGGAAACGGGCATTTCCTTCACGGAATTCTCCTACCAGATACTCCAGTCCATCGACTATAAAATGCTTTATGAAAAATGCGGCGTCCAGCTGCAAATCGGCGGTGCCGACCAATGGGGCAATATCACAAACGGCATCGAACTCATCAGAAAAACAAATGAAACCCATGAAGCCTTCGGACTAACCATCCCCCTCATGCTCAAAGCAGACGGCACAAAATTCGGCAAGACTGCCGGCGGCGCCGTGTGGCTCGACCCGAAAAAGACCTCGCCCTATGAATTCTATCAGTTCTGGTTCAACCAGGATGACAGGGATGTCGTCAAGTACCTGAAATATTTCACTTTCCTTACAAAAGAAGAAATCGACACCCTTGATAAAGAGGTGCAGGCACATCCGGAAAACCGCACCGCCCAGAAACGTCTGGCGGAAGAAGTCACCCGCTTCGTTCATGGAGAAGAAGGCCTGGCACAGGCTCTTAAAGTCACCGCCGCCCTTTTCTCCGGTGATATTGCCGAACTGACAGGTGAAGAAATCGAAGGCGCTTTCCGAAACACCAAAGGCGGTGAAGTGTCTTTTGCTCCTGTCAATATCGTAGACGCCCTCGTGGAAGCAGGTGTGGAAAAGTCAAAACGCCAGGCAAGAGAAGATGTCATCAACGGCGCTGTCCGCGTAAACGGCGTACAGATCAAAGATACGGAAGCGTCCATCTCCGCCCATCCGAATACGAACGGCCGATTCATCATCATCCGCAAAGGTAAGAAAAATTATTTCTCCATCGCAATCAAAGAATAAAAATACTGAAAGACCTATAAAAAATAAGTAATCTGAAAGAAGGATCTGTCGCTACGGCGTCGATTCTTCTTTTATTTGCAAATGAAAAGACAGCCTTCAAAAGCTGTCCTTTCATCAATGAAATCTATTGCAAAGAGAACTAATCCGCTATGCTTTGCTCATAACGTCGTCAATTCTCAAATTGCCTCATTATTTGGCCGGTGTAATATCCTTGGTCACCCAGTAGTAATCGCAAGGATAAATATTGGCATTGGCAATATTTTTGCTGCTGACCAGATTCGTTTTCGGATACCCCAATACGACAGTGCCGGCATCATTCATCATGATTTTCTCCATCTGTATGATGATATCTCTCCGTTTTGCCGGATCAAATTCACCGGACAGTTTTTCGCTGAGAGCGTCATATTCAGGATTGCTGTACCCGGAAGCGTTTTCAGGCGTATTTCCGTCTTTATTGGTACGGAAGTATACGTTCATAAAGAATTCCGGATCCCCTGCCTGCTCTGTTAGGATATTGGAAATCAGCAAATCATATTCACCTTTTTTACCAATATCGAAAAGAATATTATAATCCACATTTTTCAAATTAACTTTAATTCCCACCTTCTTGGCGTCAGACTGAACGGCCTCAGCAAAAAGCGGTAGTTCCGCACGGCCGCTGTAGAACGTAAAGTTTAATTCTAAATTTTTGCCGTCTTTATCCACGAAACCGTCTCCGTCAGTATCTTTCCATCCCGCGTCAGCCAGCAGTTTCTTAGCGGCTTCCACATCATACTTGTCCGGATTCATTTTATCCAGCTCATCAAACGCATAATCAAGGGATGGAGGAAGCATTGGAACGCCGGGGATATAGGTTCCCTTCAGCAGTACATTTCCGTAAGTTTCCCTATCCATTGATTTGATCAGCGCTCTACGCACATTTTTATCCGCCAACGGTCTTCCCGGATTCTGATTCAAACGCAACAGCGTATCGCGGATAGAAGAAATTTCACTGATATTGAACTTGTTCTTATCTTGGAATAATGCCAAATCTCCCGCGCCGATATTGACAGCCATATCAATCTCGCCTTTCTGAAGTGCCATAGCGCGGGTATTCGGATCATCTATGGTATTGATGATAAGATGTTTAAACGGAACGGTTCCAGAATAGTTCGGATTTGCATCCAGTTCACACTTCGCCTTGCTAAAAGACGTCACTTTATACGGACCTGTACAAATCGGTCCGCTCTTAGCGAAATCTACCTTTCCGTCTTCCGTCACATCAACAATGATGAAAAGAGGATCGCCCAAAAGCCCCGGAAGCGTTGCGTAAGGCTTCTTTGTCTTGATAACCAGTTCCTGTCCGTTTGCCGTCATACTTTCATATTCAAACATGACCTTGGCACGGGGCGCCTTGGCAAAAGTACGTTCCAGTGACTTTTTGACCGCTTCCGCCGTCACTTTATTGCCATTGGAAAACTTAATGTCTTTAATCTTAAATGTCCATGAAAGTTTATCATCGGACACTTTCCAGCTTTCAGCAATCCACGGTTCCGGATTCATTTTATTATCGAAATGAACAAGACATTCCCCAATCGCATACCGCATAACCTGCCAACCGAAATAGTTATCCGTCGGTTCCAGACTATCAGCAAAATTGGTAATCCCTACGGTGAGCGTTTCTTTGGAACCTTTAGATACATTCTTGTCTCCGCCGCAGCCAGAAAAAGAAAATGTCAGAAGCGCGGCTGCCGCCAGAAGCGCTCCCTTTTTGTAAATAGATTTCATGAACTCTGCTCCTTTTCTTCAACAACATTTTTAAATTAAGCCGCTGCTTAATTTTCTCTCATTAGAATTTTATCATTCCCTCTTGTAATTTACAAGCTGTAAATTATTTGAAAATAAAAATTGACAAAGGAAAAAACAGGTTTTCATTAAATTCGGAAAATCCGCCCGCTCCTTTGCCAAGTTTCCGTTCAGGCGCCATTCTTATCTTTTTCTGCAAGCCCCATTAAAATAATTTCCAAGTACTTGGAAAACTGGGGGCTGAAATGCCCGGTTCCGAACCCTACCTTTTCCAGAATTTCAATACGCTGTGCTTTTTTGTACTCCATACTAGCAGGATAGAGAGTCATGGCATAGCTGTTTTCAAACTCCACAAATAAAGAAACCGCTGTCCGTGAAAAGTAAGGCAGAGCCGCGCGCACCGCCCTTTCCAACCGCTGAAACAATTCGTGCAGTCTGATCCGGTAAGCCTCATGCACTTCATGAGTAGCGCCTTTCAGAAAAACCGTATTCGTAATACTGAAAAGCGCCATCATGCGTTGGTGCCGAAGCATCATTTCGGTCCAGGCTCCGATAAATACCTCACAGTTCTTCACTGGCTCGGAGAAAGTATTCTCCGCGTCTTGTACCATTTCTTCTATATCCTGCAGCAGCAGTTCAAGAAATATATCATTCTTATTAGCAAAGTAATGATACAGATTAATCCGCGTAAAGCTTAAACATTTACCAATTTCCGTAAATGTAATTTTCTCATACCCGATTTCCTCCAAAAGCCGGGCTGTCATGTTTATGATTTGCTGCCGCCGTATATCTTTCTGCTCCGCGTTGCGCGCCCTCCGAAATTCCATTTCCTTTCCCCCGTTTATCACACACTATCCCACTTCAAAAGCTGCCGTGCTCCCTGTCTGTGTTTTCGTCACCCTCAACTTGGCGGGAATACGTTCTTCCAATCCTCCCACATGGGAGATCAGTCCGATCAGGCGGTTCTGCCCTTTCAATTCCTGCAGTGTCTTCATGGCAAGATCAAGGGATTCGGAATCCAGACTGCCGAAACCTTCATCAATGAACATGGCATCCAGATGGACACCGCCGGCATATTCCTGAACCACATCCGCCAAGCCGAGAGCCAGAGAAAGGGAAGCAAGAAAGGTTTCTCCGCCGGAAAGTGTCGCCGCCGGTCTTGCCCTGCCCGTATTGGCATCATACACTTCCAAATCCAAGCCTGCCGTTTTTCTGGCATCCGCTCTTTCCCCTCTTTTCCGAAGCAATTCGTAACGGCTGCCGCTCATTTCCATAAGGCGCAAGTTGGCTTTTTCCGTGACTGCATCAAGCAACGCTCCCAAAACAAAGCGTTCTAAATTGATTCCTGTATCTTTTCCTCTGGCAATATCCCACAAATTAGAAATAAGTTTATATTTCTTGTCAATTTCTTTTTGCTTTTCTGCTAATTTTACCAATTTATCCAAAGTTTCCTGTTGCTGTTTTAATTCCGTTTCCATAGCCGCTTTTTCAGTGGTTACCGTTTCTATTTCATTCAGCAATGCTAACCGCTTTTCTTCCCAAATCTTCATATCCGGCTTGGTCTGATCTTTAGTAGCCGCCGTTTCATCTTTAATTTTTTCGTTTTCCGCATGGACAGCCCGGTCATAAGCGCTTAACGATTTTTCGTAGCCTGCCAGATTATTTTGTTCTTTTCTGTATTCATCGCATTGTTTCAAACTTTCAAAGCCTGCCCGCGCCACTTTTTCCCGGAGCAGCTTGATCTGTTCCTCTGACTTTTCGCGGAGCTCTTTTTCCTGTTCTCCCAAAATTTCTTTTTGTTTGCTGTCATTTTGAAATAATAATTCCGCTTCTTTTTGTATCTTTTCTGCTGATGCTAAAGCCTTTTCGAATGTATCAATTTCCTTTTGGATTTTCTCTATTTCTTTTTCCAGGATTTTTAAATCTCTATATCCATCAGGAAGTGTCTTTTCAAGCTCATCCAAAACGGCAGCGGATTTATCCAGATTTCCTTTGGCAACTACAACTTTTTTCATTCTGTATTCTTCAGATTTTTGTTGATCCTCTTTACTTGCCGCTTCCGCTTTTTTCATCAGAAATTCTGCATCTTTTACATCTTTTTCCGTCACCTGGTCATCTCCGGACAGCGCAGGATGAGGATGTTCCAAAGCGCCGCAAACCGGACAGGGCTTGCCGGATTCCAACTTTTCAGCCAGCACAAAAGCCTGTCCATTTAAAAACATTTGGTTCCGACAAAGCCAATTTTTACGAGCTTCTTCCATCTGTTTTTCTGAAGCCGCCGCTTTTTCCTGAAGCTGCTTTTCTTCTTTTACAGCGGTTTCATATATTTTTTTATACTTTTCTACATCACCTGCCGCTTTTCCGTAAGATGCCGCCGAATCACGATATTGGTTTAATTTACCTTTAGCTTCTATTTTTTTCTTCTGGTCCACTTCTTGTTTTTTTAATAGATCAAGCTCTTTGTCAGCCGCCTCTTTTGCTTTTTCTTTTTCAGGCAGTCCTTTGAGAATAGATTCCAAAGCAGCATTAATCTTTTTCCACTGCTGTCTTGTACTTTCAGCGGCAGCCCACTCTTCCGATACCAGCTGGGATGCTTTTATCATTTTTACAGTTTCCCGAAGTTCGGTATTTTCCTTTTTCCCGCTTTCCAACCGTTTCAACTGTTCAATTGCTTTTTCCATGCGTCCGAAAGCATCAAAAAGTTTGCTAGCACCTGCATACTCCTTTTGGAAAGTCTCCTGTTTTATCGATAAAGCTTTCGTCACTTTCTCCTTTTCAGACAAAAGTTTTTTATTCTCCTCAATTTTTCCTTTTAATGCATCATCTTCTTCCACATGACAAGTTTCAAGTAAAGTCACTCTTGTCTGTTTCCCCTGTTCATAATCACTTTCCAGCTTTTTTGTTTCTTCCTGTAATTTCTTTTCAAAAGCAAGGTAAATACCTGTTTGGAAAAGTTGTTCCATGATTTTCTGCCGATCCGACGAATCCGCCAGCAGCAGTTTACGAAAATCCCCTTGTGGCAGCAGGATAATCTGCCGGAACTGTTCCAATCCGACACCGAGCAGCTTTTCTACAGCGCTGTCCACCCCCTTTGAAGTGATATGGGCTTTTTCCCTTCCTTCTTCATCTATTTCATAAAAGTCCGCTTTTCCTTTATGCTCTACAGGCTTGCTCCTGTCCCCCTTCTGCCGCTCCAGCAGCTGCGTGGGACTTCGATAGATACGGTAATGCCTGTTTCCTATGGCAAAATCAAATTCCACATAGGTTTTTCGGTCATACCCCACATAGTTGCTCCGCAAATCTTCTCCCGATCGGACGGCGCCGCTGGTTTTCCCATAGAGCGCATAGCACATGGCATCAAGGATGGTGGATTTCCCTGCGCCGGTAGGGCCGCAAATGAGAAAAAGCGTATGATTCCCCAGAGCGGAGAAATCCAAATCCTCTTGGCCTGCATAAGGGCCAAAAGCACTGAGCCTGAGTCGTTCCGGTCTCATCAGTCGTCCTCCTTCCGCAGATCTTCCCACAGTTCCTTCATGTAGTTTTCCTCTTCTTCCGTAAATTCTTTATCCTGGAATTCCTTATAAAAAACGCGGAACATATCCAAAGGATCTACCTTTTTCATGAGGTCAAAGCTTCTTTCCCCGCTTCCGCTGTTCATCCTGCGATGGGACTGTATCGTCATCATGCGGGGATACTTTTGACGGAGCCGCGCCATAGCATCAATGACAGGGCCTTCATCCAAGAGCTCCGCCATGAGGAAATCCTCACTTTTTTCTTTGATAAGATCATCAAAAAAACCTTTTATGATACGTACGTCATGACGGGGTGAAAGAGAAATGAATTCGGTCTTCACCTGCCCTGCTCCGTTTATTTCTCCTACAATGACTCCTTTTTTCTGGGTAGCTTCGCTGAAAGAATATTTCAAAAGACTTCCGCTGTAACGGACATTTTCCTTTCCCCCTGCTTTCTGCGGCCCGTGGAGATGCCCCAGTGCCGTATAATTGTACGGCGCAAATACATCCGCGCTGATAAGATCCGTCCCCCCGATTGAAAGAGGCCGCTCCGAGTCACTCGCAGAGCCGCCCGCCACAAATTCATGGGCGATGGCGACTTTCCTTGCCGCATGTCCCATCTGCCGTAAAAGGAAATCCGAGAGCACCCGTTCCGCTTCCTCATGAGTATGGACATCGGCGGAAAGCGCTTCCCGCACCTTCCCCGGTTCCGCATAGGGAAGAGGGGCAAATGCCACTTCACCATCATTATCCTTCAATACGACAGGCTCTAAAGTGTGGTACAAGTCACCGCAAAGGAATAATCCGGTGCCGCGGAGAATGCGGCTGGCAAAAGACAGCCTTTCAGCGCTGTCATGGTTGCCGCTGATTACGATAAAAGGGATTTTCCGCTTTCCTGTGATTTCAGAAATCATTTCGTCAAAAAGCTCCACCGCTTCCGCCGGCGGAACGGAACGGTCATACACATCTCCTGCCAGCAGGATGACATCCGGCTTCTCTTCATCTATCAAAGGCAGAAATTGATTTTTCAGAATCCATTCCTGTTCTTCCGTAAGATATTCCCCGTAAAATAATTTCCCCAGATGCCAGTCGGCAGTATGGATAAACTTCATAATATTCCCATCCTTATTTTTCCAATAAGTACCCTTCACTCATAAAGTGGGGATCTTTCCCCCAAGTACCCTTCACTCATAAAGTGGTGATCATTCCCCCAATGATAATTGATCCAGACAAAACGGAGAACCCGGGTTTCATTTACATGGTACATCATATTTTCCGCCGTTCCCTTTTGTTCGCCCGCTCCTTTTTCCTTTATTTCCTGCAAATACGGCCGGATGTCCAGACGGATTATTTCATCCCCATTGGTGATAAGAAGTTCCCCATGGTTTTCCGTTGTATCCGATCTGAAATGAATAAGCCGCCGGTATCCGGTGACAGGAATTTCATTCCATTCATAGCTGCGGATCACTCTTCTTTGATCATAGGCAGATCCCAGGAGTTCTGTGAAGCGGTCATCATTTTTCAGCTGTTCCACCACGGGAAACCGCCATGCCCCTTCACTGTATTTCAGATAATTATAAGCACTCCGCAGTACTTCTGCGTCTTCTTCAGTAATAGAAACCGGCGGCTTTAGATTTCCGCTGCTTATCATTTGATTTTTTATCAGTACCCTTTCCATGCGGCGGCCCTGGTCATAAACAGGCACATCAATGAGATTCAGCGGTGTCATGCTGCACAGGACGCCAATAATCCCCGCCAAAAGAAAAAGCGGACAGGCGGCTCTGCGGAAAAAGGCAAACGCGATGACCGCCAGACCGAATCCGCTGCATATCATCGAAGCATACCGCGCCGCCGTCAATCCATACGCCTCAAAACGGATATAAATACCAAGCGCCTGCACAACCATGACGGGGAAAAGCGCCAACGCGCCATATTTCAGAAAACGTCTGCTGCCATTGTCCGTTTCTTCATAAAGACAGAAATAAAATAAACTGAAAACAGCGACAGCAAAAGAAGCATACCAATTCATTTTCCCCACAGGCATTTCCCAAAGGAACAGGATTTTCCCTATATATCCGTAAAGAATCGCCAGCAGAACTGCATAAGCCGGCAAAAACACCCGTTTCAGCAAGTACAGAAAAGAAGCGGAACGCGGGCACTCCTTTTCACAGGGAAAGCAGGACAAAAATACGTTAATCCCTACAAGCACAAAAGAAAATGCACATAAAGCATATCCCCAGCTCCAAGCTATAGGGACAAGGAGCGCGTTAATGCCCAGAAGACAGATTCCACCCAGCCCCATCGTCAAAACAGCAATTCCGAACGCTTGGACAAAAGACACAAAAACGTGAGGAAACAACCCTGTTGCCATCTGCCTTTGCAAGAGGAAAAGACACAGACAGGGCAGAGAAAAGGAAAGACCTGCCACATACATGGCAAAGTAATGATTCATCGGCATCATATGCCAGAGAAAATAAAATCCTGCCAGTGCGGGAATACTTACCGCCTCATAAAGCAGGGAAACCTTATGCTTCCATTCAAGCAGAAGCCGCCAAAGTACGGAAAATAAAATTGTAGATCCAAGGGAAATCAGAATATATCCCAGAGAAACAGGAAACAATTCATCAAAGCTCGTTTCGCCGGGCATGTACGCCACACGGCAGAAAACGATAAGAAAAAGAAACAGGGAAAAAAGAAATGCCATGCGGAAACGGAGCAGCCCTTTTGCGCCGCGGTCCAGCATCTGTTTCACTTTTATTTTTATTCTTTCATTCATCTTATTCCTCCTGCCAAAGAGAACGCAGCAAAGCAATTTCCTTTTTATATCCCCGAAGTTCGTTAGGTGTTTCCAGAAAAAACGGCAATTCCCTCATGGCCGGATGATTGATGATCCGCGCGAAAGCCTCTGTGCCGATCGTCCCTTCTCCTATTTTCTCATGTCTGTCCTTATGGCTGCCCAAAGGATTCTTATCATCATTCAGATGGACAGCTTTCAATCTTTTCAATCCGATAGCCTTATCAAACTGTTTCAAAACGCCGTCCAGATCATTCACGATGTCATAGCCGCCGTCATACACATGACAGGTATCCAGACAGACACCGACATGATCTTTTCTTTCTACACGGGAAATTATTTCCGCCAGCTCCTCAAACGTACGGCCCACTTCCGTCCCCTTTCCCGCCATCGTTTCAAAAAGCACGGTAGTATTCAGGCCTTCCTGATCCATAGCATAATTCACCATATCCGCAATGAGAGGAATGGCAACAGCCGTCCCCTGTTTCAGATGGGCGCCGGGATGGAAATTATAAAGACACCGCGGCAGAAGGGACACCTTTGCCAGATCTTCCCTGATAGCGGTCCGCGCGAACTCTCTGACTTCTTCTTTCGTTGACGCGCCGTTCATCGTATAAGCGCCATGACAGAGTATCTCTCCGAAACCGTGGGTATCCATCCATTCTTCCAGCTGCCTTATATCTTCCTTTGCTAACGGTTTTGCCGCCCCGCCCCGGGGATTGCGGGGGAAAAACTGGAACGTATTCGCTCCGAGTTCCGTCGCCGTCCTCGCCATATGATAAAATCCTTTTGTAACCGACAAGTGGCACCCTATGGTAAACATGGCCACCTCCATTTATTTTCTTTTTATTATATCAGAACTTTCCTTTCCCTTGACAAAAATGACAATCTTTTCCTGATGTTGTAAAATGAGAATGTTATATTATACTCAAAAATGGACATCCAAAAATTTATCAAAAGTGAGGTTATTATGAAACATACAAAAATGACTGCTCTTCTCTGCACGCTGGCTCTTTCCGGCTGTATTTCCGCCACTGCTGCCCCACAGGCAGGCAGTACCCCCCTGGATCCATACCGTGCTGCCGTTCAAAAAATGAAAGACTTGGAAAAAGCGGAAAAGAAGGGAGAGCAAAGCACTCCTGCTTCTGCTCCCGCTGCAGCGGCCCCTGCGGATGATGTGAATTATACAGACGCCCTGCTGAAAGGTCTCGATCTGACTGTAGCTGACGTACAGGCTTCCGTAGAATCGGGTACCTTTAAGAATCTTTCCCCCGAGGCACCGAAGCCGGTTGTCGAACAACCGGTCGCAGCACCGGAACCGGCAGAAGCGCCCGACCCGGAAACGGAACCCGACCCGGTTTCACCGGATCCGGCAGAAGAGCCCGAACCGGAAACGGAACCCGAACCGGTTTCCCCGCCGGTAAAAAAATACACCATCAGCCAGGGCGAAGCAGCCAATGAGCTCTCCACTGACGGAAATTATGAAAGCGGGGTTTACACTTCTGATAAAGCAGATGAAAATGCTCTCCGTGTCCCCATGGCATACATTACCGCCCCCAACGCACAGATTACAAAAACAGGTGATTCCACCGATGTGGACAGTTCCAGGCTTTACGGACAGAATGCTGCTTTCCTTGCCACCCACGGCGGACGCGCGGCGATGACGGGCGCCCGTATTTCCTCTTCCGGCATTGGATCGACAGGCGCTTACGGTTACAGCAAGAGCACCTATATCAGCCTGAAGGATTCTTCCGTTGTTACTACGGGAAACAATTCCGCCGGCACCGCTGTTTCCGCCCGTGCCATGATGAAAGTGGAAAACTCCACTGTTTCTACCACAGGTGACAGTTCTCCTGCCATCATGATTGCTGACGGGGGCGGTATCCTCATCGCGGACGGCGGCTCCTTTACCACTTCCGGTGCTATGTCGCAGGGCATTTATTCCAAAGGCGACGTTACCGTCACCAATGCTTCCGTAAACGCACTGAACGCAAAAGCAGCAGTTCTTAAAGGAAATAATACAATCACCCTTTCGGGCACAACCCTTGAAGGAAAAGAAACGACGGACACTGTTCCTTACAATATCGTTCTCTTCTCTGATGAAAAAGATATCGGCACCATGGGCACCCAGCATTTCGATGTCCGCGGCGGTTCTCTTATTTCCCACAAAGGCGGCATGTTCTATGTAACCGCCACCCACGGTAAAATCTCCTTAAACGGTACCGCGATCACCATGGACGACCCTGCGGCAAACCTTATTACCGTCGCAGGCAATGACGGCGCAAACGGCTGGGGTACGCCGGGACGCAATGGCGGCCATGTGGAACTTGTCGCAGACAATCAGATTCTCACGGGAAATATTTCTGTCGACTCCATTTCCAACATCAACATGACGCTGAAGAATAATTCCACCTTTAACGGAATGATTTCCATCGTCCCCAATGCGGAAGGCGGCGAAAAGTACAAAACAAACGCCGATGTCTTCATAGCGGCAGGCTCCACATGGAACCTTACGGGCAACTCCACGCTGACAAGCCTCTACAACTTAGGGACGATCAACTACAACGGTTATACTATTACCCTGGCTGACGGTACAGTCATGAAAGCATAAACAGTGCAAAAGAACGCCTCTCTTCACGGGAGGTGTTTTTGATTGCTTTCTTACAAAAAATCCTGCTCCACAAGAATGGATGCAGGATCGTGCACTTTATTCCCTTATCTGGCTTTCAGGAGCTTTTCCTCAATTTCATTTTTTGCTTTCCGCACAAAAGCAAGCATTTCTTCATCAAGCGGATATCGGATCACACAGCCGGGAGATA
>ENA-ORLT01000125-ORLT01000125.1-human-gut-metagenome-genome-assembly--contig:-NODE-125-length-23936-cov-7.79477_pt1 | contig 23936 bp, 28 predicted proteins | sample MGYA00243074_ERZ508838 | MGnify/ENA primary metagenome ERZ508838 (study PRJEB26277, sample SAMN04329833) | human gut metagenome | biome: human-associated habitat | host: Homo sapiens | place: USA...
CACGTCCTCCGGCAGCGTGCGTGCCCGGTGCGTATCAAGATACTCCGCCGACGAAAAGCCGCAGACGGCACCGCTGTCGAGCCGGATGCGCACGCGCAGCCGGTCCGCCGTGCACAGCACGCCGTCCTGCACATAGCAAAACGTGCAGATGACCGACCGCCCCGCATCCTCCGTTTCGAGCAGGCGCATATTGGCGTAGCCGCGCGCGCGCAAAAAATCTGCCGCTGTCTCCGCCGCCTGTTCCGGTGAGAGCACCGGCTCGCCGCCGTTACACGAGGAGTAGTAGCGCAGCACTTCCCCGCCCTTCACCGTGAGCGAGATATAAGACGCGTCGTCCCCGTCATCGATATCACAGTTCCAGCACGGCACAGCGCCCTCCGAGCTGCCGGTCGCGCGCAGGCGCGATACGTCCATGTCCAAAAACGCCGCAGCCGCAGCCTGTGCCTGCCCCTCCGTGACGTCATCACGGCCCGCCAGCACGGCGTACTCCGCCGCCGTGCGCTCGCAATACGTGCCGTCAGCGATCGGCAGCGGCAGATCCTCAAATGAATCGGCCAGCGCCGCAAGCTCTGCCTCGAGCGTATCGGGCAGCTCCGTCTCTGCGTCGAGATTCGCCAGCGACTGTGTGCTGCGCACGCGCGCCGCCGTCGTGACAGCGCCGTCAGCGAGCGACGCTCCGAGCGCGCCGAGCCGGACGCTCAGCTGCGTCGTTGTCTCAGAAAGCGTGCGCAGCTGCGCAAGCTCCTCAGCCGCAAACGCTCTGCCCTCCGCCGCGCTGCGCGAGAGCGTGCGCGCATAGTCCCCGGCGAGGGCAATGTTGCGCGCGATGCGCGCGAGCGCGTGCGACTGCACCGGCAGCACACCGAGCGCCATCTGCGCCGTCTGCGCATGGCTGTAAATGTCCGTGCAGACGGTGCACGCCATGGCCGGTGTCGTCGCATAGAGGCTCTTTTGCAGGGCGGTGTCGAGCTCCTGCACAGCGTTGAGCACCTCGCCATAGGCGTGGCGATAGTTGGCGTCCATCGCCGTCTGGCGGCGATCGGCATCCGTGCGGCAGGCAATGAGCCCGACGGCCAGCGCCGCAACGAGCGCGGCCGTGTAGGAAATGACGAGCACACGCGTTTTCTTTTTCATAGCAAACCACCCCTTCCGGACTATTGTTGCCGGAAGGGGCGGTTTTCATGTGCAATTTTTCTCAGCCGGTGATCTGCAGCGTCTGTGCCGAGGCGAGCAGACTGTCATACCAGCTCGCCGGTGCGGTACCCGCATGGCAGAGCACGACCGAGATGCAGCCGTTCGCCGTCGGGATCAGATACGCCTCAAGCTCGCGCTGCACCGTGACGCCCTTGGCACCGTAGGCGGTCAAGCCGCCGAGCTTGACCTCGCCGAGCGTCTCCATGCTCGCAATGGTTCCGTAATCATTCAGGATCGTGCCCGCAAGCGTCTGCGCATCCGCGCCCATGTGATAGCCGATCTCGAGATAGGCGTCCATGCTCGCATCGTCAGCGCGGGCAAAGCAGCACTTGCCGTCGAGCTCCGTGCTCAGAAACACGCCCTTGTCGAGATAGAGCGAGAAGTCCGGGCCGCCGCGCTGCGCAAACGAGCCCGTGACCAGCTGCATGGTCTTGTCCTCCCCGTCGACCGGCACGGCCTGCTCCGCATCGCGCGCAGGCGTCTCGCCGCTGCCGAGGATGAGCTCCGGCTCGTCGCCGAACGGGAACTGCGGCAGCGTTGTCTCGGCCGGTGCTTCCGGCCCCGCAGCCGGCCGGCGAATGCGGATATCGGCCACGTTGACCACGATCAGCGCGATCGCGAGCAGCACGACCACGACGGCCATGACGATGACCGCCCGCTCCACACCCGTGCGTTTTTTCATACCGTTCACCCTTCCAGCTTGGCGATGCCGGCGTCGATCCGGCGCAGGGTCTCTTCCCGGCCGAGAATGCGGCAGATCTCCACCGCGCCGCCGGGCGTCACCGCACGGCCGGACACCGCAATGCGCACCGGCCACATCACCTTGGCATTTTTCACTTCCAGCCGCTCGGCCAGCTCCTTCATGGATGCGAGCAGGGTCTCGTCGTCCCACGCCGGGAGCGCCGCGAGCAGCGGACGCACCGCGTGCAGCATCTCGAGCGAGACGGCCGGATCGGTCTTGGATTTCTTGTTCGTGTAGAGCGCAAGATCATACTCCGGCAGCGCGTCAAAGAAATCGACCTTTTCGGGGATATCCGTGAGCACCTCGCAGCGCTGCTGCAGCAGCGGCGCGATCTGCGCCGGGTCGATGGCGGGATTGTGCACCGTCTGACGGATGTAGGGCGCGGCCACGGCTGCAAACTGCTCCGGCGTCATAGCGCGGAGATACTCGCTGTTGAAATACCTGAGCTTGTCGATATCGAAGATCGCCGGGGACTTGGAGATGCCCTTGATATCAAACGCCTCCACGAGCTCGGGCAGCGAATAGATCTCCCGCTCGCCGCCGGGCGCCCAGCCGAGCAGCGCCACATAGTTGACCACCGCCTGCGACAGATATCCCTGCGCGATCAGATCCTCATACGACGGATCACCGTGGCGCTTGGACATCTTGTTGTGCTGGTCGCGCATGACCGGCGAGCAGTGGATATACTTCGGGATCTCCCAGCCGAAGCCCTCGTAGAGGAGGTTATATTTCGGTGTCGACGACAGATACTCCGACCCGCGCACGACGTGCGTGATGCCCATAAGATGGTCGTCGATCACGTTTGCGAAGTTATACGTCGGCAGACCGTCGCGCTTGATGAGCACCTGATCGTCGAGCGTGTCGTTGTCGACCGTGATGTCGCCGAAGATCTCGTCATGGAACGTGGTCTTGCCCTCGCGCGGGATCTTCTGGCGAATAACATAGGGCTTGCCGGCCGCGAGATTTGCCGCGATCTCCTCCTCGCTCAGACGCGCGCAGCGGCCGTCATATTTGTGGATGACCGTGCCGTCGGAAACATTTTCTTCGGCAGCGTCGTCTTTATCGCAGAAGCAGCGGTAGGCATGGCCGCGCGCGATGAGCAGCTCGGCATATTCCTTATAGAGCCCGCGCCGCTCGGTCTGGACATATGGGCCGACCGGGCCGCCGACATCCGGCCCCTCGTCGTGCGTCAGGCCGCAGGCACGCATGGTGCTGTAGATGACGTCGACCGCGCCCTCCACATAGCGCCCCTGATCGGTGTCCTCAATGCGCAGGATGAACTTGCCGCCGGCGTGCCGCGCGATCAGATACGTATAAAGCGCCGTGCGCAGATTGCCGACGTGCATATACCCCGTCGGGCTCGGCGCGAACCGCGTGCGCACCTCTCCGTGCGGGATGCGCAGCTCCATGTCTTCAAACCACTTTTGATCTTTCATATTTTGATAGCCTCCGGATCACTTTGCTCAGATTATTTATATCTTATTTTACATCACAGGGATTGTCAAGGGAACTTTCGATGTTGTATTCCACAACAGGTTGTGGTACAATATTCAAACAAATGCGAATTTTCAGCAAGATAGCTAAGGAAGTAATCAACTATGGAAGAAAAAACTGCAAAGAAAGTCATGCTCTCGGGCATTCAGCCCTCCGGCGACCTGACGCTCGGGTCTTATCTGGGCGCGATCAAAAACTGGAGCGAACGCGCCGAGATCTTTGACTGCTATTATTTTATGGCCGACCTGCACTCGATCACCGTGCGCCAGAACCCCGCCGACCTGCGCCGGCGCACCGTTGAGCAGCTTGCGCAGTACATCGCCTGCGGCCTGGATCCGGAAAAGAACACGCTCTTTATCCAGAGCCATGTCCCCGCGCACACGCAGCTCGGCTGGGTGCTCAACTGCTACACCATGTTCGGTGAGCTCTCGCGCATGACGCAGTTCAAGGACAAGAGCGCCAAGAACGCAGAGAACATCAACGGCGGTCTGTTCACCTACCCCTCGCTGATGGCGGCGGACATTCTGCTCTACCAGCCGGACTACATCCCCGTCGGCAGCGACCAGAAGCAGCACGTCGAGCTCTGCCGCGATGTGGCCACCCGCTTCAACAACATCTACGGCGATGTGTTCAAGATCCCCGAGCCGTATATCCCGACGGTCGGCGCGCGTGTCATGAGCCTCTCCTCGCCGGAGAACAAAATGTCCAAGTCCGACAAAGACCCCAACGGCACCGTGTACCTGCTCGACCGTCCGGAGGACATCATGCGCAAGTTCAAAAAGGCCGTCACCGACTCCGACACCGCGCGCTGCGTGCGCTTCGACGTGGAGAGCAAGCACGGCGTGGCCAACCGCATGAGCATCTACTCTGCCTGCACCGGCAAGACCTTTGCGCAGATCGAGGCGGAGTTTGAGGGCAAGGGCTACGGCGCGTTCAAGCCCGCAGTCGGTGAGGCCGTCGTCGAGACGCTGCGCCCCATCCGCGAAGAGACCGAACGTCTGCTCAAGGACAAGGCCTACCTTGAGAGCGTGTACAAGGCCGGCGCAGAAAAGGCATCCTACATCGCAAACAAGACGCTGCGCAAGGTCTACAAGAAGGTCGGCTTCGTCGCCAAATAATCTTTACATTATTGGAGATCGATTCTCATGTTTCTTAACACTGCTGTCTGGATCAAAGTCATGCTCGCGATCCTCGTCGCCTTCGTGGTCAGCATTGCCCTGACCCCGTTCGTCAAGCGGCTGGCCGTGAAGGTCGGCGCCGTGGACGTGCCCGGCGAGGCGCGGCGCGTGCACGACCATCCCATCCCCCGCATGGGCGGTCTGGCCATTTTTCTGGGCTTCATCGTCTCGACGCTCCTGTTTGCGGACATCACGCAGGAGGTGCGCGGCATTCTCATCGGGTCGATTATCATCGTCATCACCGGTGTGATTGACGACATCGTCTCGCTGCGCGCGTGGACAAAGTTTCTGATCCAGATCCTCGCCGCCGTCATCGCCGTGCTGCACGGCGTGGTCATCAACGTCGTGTCGAACCCGAACGTGTTCAGCAATCAGGAGGCCATTGTCCTCGGCTGGGTCGCGATCCCGCTGACCGTGCTGTGGATCGTCGGCATCACCAACTCCGTCAACCTTATCGACGGGCTCGACGGTCTGGCCGTCGGCGTGTCGACCATCAGCTGCGTGACGATCCTTGTCGTGGCGCTGCTCGTGTCCGAGCCGAACGTGGCGCTCATCGTCGCGGCGCTCGCCGGCGCATGCATCGGCTTCATGCCCTACAACCTCAACCCCGCCCGCATCTTCATGGGCGACACCGGTTCGCTGCTGCTCGGCTATGTGCTGGCAACAGTGTCGGTGCTCGGCCTGTTCAAGTTCTATGCAATCGTGACATTCGTCGTGCCGGTGCTCGCACTGGCGGTGCCGCTGTCGGACACGCTCTTTGCGTTCTGCCGCCGCATCCTGCACGGTCAGAGCCCGTTTCACGCCGACCGCGGCCACTTCCATCACAAGCTCATGGATCTCGGTCTGAACCAGAAGCAGGCCGTCGCGATCCTGTATGCCATCAGCGCCACGCTCGGCCTCGCCGCCGTCGTGCTCACGACGAAGGGAACGATCCGTATCGCGCTGCTGATCCTTGCGCTGCTGATCGGCTTTGTCGTGTGCGCCTTTATCCGTAAGAGCGTGCACAAGCATCACCTTGACGTGGAGCTGCAGGAGGCAAAGGCCGCAGCGGAAGCGGAGACTGCCGCAGCAGCCGAAAACACTGCGCCTGTACAGGAGGGCAATGATGAGCAAACGCATTAAAGTCATGTCCGTCTTCGGCACACGGCCGGAGGCGATCAAAATGGCGCCGCTCGTGCTCGAGCTGCAAAAGCATCCGGCGCTTGAGAGCGTCGTGTGCATCACGGCGCAGCACCGCGAGATGCTCGACTCCGTCATGGACTGCTTCGGCATCCGGGCGGACTATGATCTGAACATCATGCAGCAGGGTCAGGACCTGACCGCGATCACGACACGCGTGCTTGAGCGTATGCGCGACGTGCTCAGCGAGGTGCAGCCGGACATCGTGCTTGTCCACGGCGACACCACGACGACGTTCGCCGGCGCGCTCGCCGCGTTTTACGCCAAGATCCCGGTCGGCCATGTGGAGGCCGGTCTGCGCACGTATGACCGCTGGTCTCCCTTCCCGGAGGAGATGAACCGCGCACTTGTCGGACGCATCGCCACGCTGCACTTCGCGCCGACCGCGAACAATGCCCGCAACCTTGAACGCGAGGCCGTGGAGGGCGACATTTTCGTCACCGGCAACACCGTCATCGACGCCATGAACTACACCGTGCGCGGCGAGCAGTTTGTCTCCGACGAGCTGCAGCAGGTCGATTTCTCGCACCGGGTCATCGCCATGACCTGCCACCGGCGGGAAAATTACGGCGAGCCCATGCGCAGCATCTTCACCGCCGTGCGCCGCCTGGCGCTCGACTACCCGGATGTGGAGATCGTCTATCCCGTGCATCTGAGCCCCGTCGTGCGCGACACGGCCAGGGAGCTGCTCGGCGGTGTGCCGAACATCCGGCTCATCGCGCCGCTCGACGCCATGGATATGCACCGGCTCATGGCACGCAGCTACATGGTCATGACCGACTCCGGCGGCATTCAGGAGGAAGCTCCCGCGCTCGGCAAGCCAGTGCTCGTGCTCCGGCGCGAGACGGAGCGTCCGGAGGCCGTCACCGCCGGCACCGTGAAGCTTGCCGGAACGGACACGGAGAACATCTACCGTCTGGCCGCCGAGCTGCTCGACGATCCGGCCGCCTATGACCGCATGGCCAAGGCCGTCAACCCCTATGGCGACGGACAGGCCTGCCCGCGCATCGCGCAGGCGATCCTGAGCCACTTCCTGCCGGATGTGCAGCCGCCCGAGCCGTTTGCACCCGCACGCTAAAGAAACAGCATCCCACCGAGGATGAACAGCAGCTCCTTGTCACCGCTCTCGCGGTAGAGGAGATACAGCACCAGAATCAGCAGCAGATCCTCCGACTCGAGGTCTGCAAGCGAAAACTTCTGCAGCAGCTGCTGCAAGCCGCCGGTCGTACCCGGCGGCGGCTTTTGCTTTGCAGCCGGCGGCATGCTCGGCCGCGGGCGAAACTCCGCATGCGGCGCGTCCGGCATACGCTCCACCTGTCCGCTGTTGCCCTGATAGCGATTATACATCGTCGTCCTCCCCCATCTCCCCGGCGGCAAGCTCTGCGAGCGATGCGAGCCGCGCGAGCTTCATGGCGCGGTCGATCTTGCGGCGGCGCTTTTCGGCCAGATACGGCTTCATGGCTTCGAGCAGGTGGCGGCTGGCAGAGTCACGGCCGCTGCCGCGCACGGCTGAGAGCATCCGGCGCAGCTGTCCTGCGTCGAAGCCGGGCTCCGGCTGCGGCTCGGACGGCGGCTGTGTCTCGCCGCCGTCGCCCACGAGCGAGGACGCCAGCTGTGCGATCCTGCCGAGCTGCTGCGGGTCATGCAGCAGCGCGTCGAGCTTTTCGCCGAGCTCATCCATCCTGCATCGCGTCCTTCACTTTTCCGGCCAGACGCTGCCCCGCGTCCGTGCTGAGCACCTGCGTGAGGATCTGCCGCAGCAGTTCGGTGTCGCCCGTACGCGCCGCCTGTTCGATCTTCTGCGCATCGAGCGCATCGGCAAACCGCTGCCCATCGGTCGAATCGGCGATCGCCTGCAGCCGCTGCAGGCGCCCGTCGTGCGCGAGCTCCTGTTTCAGCGCATCCAAGTCCTTCATATCGGTCACGCTCCAGTCGGGGGCGGCTTGACTTTGCAGGCCGCGTCCCGTATAATGCGGATAGCCCGGCAGTACCGGGTATCCTGCTTTATTGTATTCTATGACCTATACAGAGGTGACTTGCCACGAAGGTGCTTGTTTTTTCCGATTCTCACGGCCGGACGCTCGGCATGGTGCGCGCCGTCCGTCAGCAGCAGCCGGACGCCGTGTTCCACCTCGGCGACTGCGAGTGCGACACGCAGCGGCTGGAAAAGGAGTTTCCCGATCTGCCGCTCTACCGCGTGTGCGGCAACTGCGACCGCGAGCCGGTCAATCCCGAGGTGCTGCAGTGCACGCTCGACGGCGTGAAGTTTTTCTGCACGCACGGCGACCGCTACGGCGTGAAGTATACGCTCGATGCGCTGCTCAACGCGGCCTACTTCGCCGGGGCGGACATCGTGCTCTTCGGCCACACGCACCGCGCGCTCAGCGAGACGATGCAGGGACTCTATGTCGTCAACCCCGGCACGGCGGGCGTCGGCGCGATGTGCACCTACGCCTGCATCGAGACGCGAGACGGCGCGATCCGCAGCGCTGGCATCCACGCCATCCCCGAGGCATGAAAATGCTCCCTCGACCTTGCGAGGGAGCATTTTGCTGCTTTGTCTACTTTTCGCGAAACGTCACATAGAGCGTATGGTTGCTGTCGACGTTCATAAACGAGTAGCTCGTCAGCGGCAGGACGGTCATTCCGTCGATGACCAGCGTTGCGACCTCGTAGCCCTCCTTCGGGGTGATCGTGAACGACACACTGCCGCCCTCGGCCACCTTCTGATTACCGCTCGGACTGACACTGCCGCCGGCGCCGCACGTGACCGTGACGGTGAATTCCTTCTTCTCCGGCCCGTTGGAGATGGTGACATAGATCGTCGTGCCGGGCTTGACCATCGTACCGCCGACCGGACTCTGGCGCGCAACGGAGCCCTTTTGCACATTGTCATCGTAGGCCGTGCCGTTTTTCTCCACAGTGACGCCGAGGCTCTTGGCCGTCGCCTGCGCCTGCTCGAACGAGAGGCCGACAAAGCTCGGGATCGCGACCGGGGTGTCCTCCGGAGCGGTAGTCTCCTCCTTCGGTCCGAGCGAGACGACGAACGCGACCGTCTGCCGGTGCTTGAGCTGCGTGCCCTCATTCACGTCCTGACGGATGACGATGCCCTTGGTCTCACTGCTGTTTTCATAGGTGATGCTCGGCTCCGCGTCAAGCTCCGCAAGCTGCGCCTTGGCCGACTCCTCGGTCTGGCCGACGAGATTGGGCAGGATACGCTCGCTGCCCTTGTGGAAATTAAACACGCCGGACAGCGCACAGATCACGACCGTGACGCGCGCGAGCAACGCCGAGATCGCGGTGACTGTCAGGCGCCGGCGCTCACTCAAGCGCCGCACGCGGTGGAGGCGTGTGGTTTTGGGTTGACTCATATTTTTTCCTCCGGATCAACAGGATGGATAGAAATTTCGATGAAACAAGTATATAATAGCATAGACGCAGCGTTTTGACAAATGTTCGTTTTTGGGAGGATCATTGCATGAAAAAAATCGCACTCGTGACCGGCGCATCGCGCGGCATCGGCAAGGCCGCCGCATTGGCGCTGGCGCGCGACGGCTGGACGGTACACGTCAACTACATACAGTCGCAGGCGGCTGCCGAGGCAGTCGCGGCGCAGACCGGCGGGCTTGCCATCCGCGCCGACGTGAGCGACGCGCAGGCCGTCGCCGCCATGTTCGAGCAGACAGGGCCGGTCGATCTGCTGGTGAACAACGCCGGCATCGCGGTCTACGGTCTGCTGACGGCTCTCGACACCGACGAGTGGCTGCGGCTCTATGACGTCAACGTCACGGGCACCTACAATTGCTGCCGGTTCGCCATCCCGCCGATGGTGCACGAAAAGGCCGGACACATCATCAACCTCACCTCCATCCTCGGCATGAACGGTGCCTCGTGTGAGGCGGCCTATTCGGCGACGAAGGGCGCGATCGTCGCGTTCACGAAGGCGATGGCAAAGGAGCTCGGCCCGTCCGGTATCCGCGTTAACTGCGTCGCCCCCGGCTGCATTGACACCGACATGATCGCAAACCTCAGCCCCGAGGATAAAGCGGAGCTCGCCGAGAGCACGTCCCTCGGGCGCATGGGCACGGCGGAGGAAGTCGGCGATGCGATCGCGCTGCTGGCGAGCGAGCGCGCCCGCTTCGTGACCGGGCAGGTGTTCGGCGTGGACGGTGGACTGCTCATCTGAATCAGGCGCAAAAAACAGGTGCATACCGTTCCGGTATGCACCTGTTTGTGTTTTCATTCTGCCTTCGGCGTGTCGGGCGCGGTATTGCCGGGCTTGGCATTGCCGGGCGCTGCGGACTTATTACGTCCGCGGCCGCCGCGATGCCGGCGGCGGTGATTGTCCGCGCGCTTTTCGCCGCTCTGCGCAGCGCCGTCAGCAGGCTTGGCCGCCGGAGCTTGCACACGGCTGCGCTCCGGATGCTCACCTGCCGGTTTATCACCGGGCTTGCGTGCGCCGGGCTTGCGGTTGGACTGCGACTTCTGGCGCTGCGGCTGCTTGGGCTTTGCGCCCTCCTTCGCGCCGTCCTTCGCGCCCTCCTTTGCGGCGTGCTCCGCCTTCGGGGCGGTCTGCGCATCGGCAGGCTTCTTCCCGCCATGACCGCGGGAGCGGCGGCGCGGGCGCTTTTTCTTCTCGCCCTGCTCGGTGTTCGCGCCGTCGGGCTTCTTGTCGCCGTAGACATCGTCCGCAAACAGCTGCGGCAGCGCCCACGGATCTTCCTTCGGCTCCTCATCGCGCACCGGCTTCGGCCGGTCCTTGAGCAGCGACGGCAGCGGTTCGCCCGGCTTCGGGCGGCCGCCGGGGATCACGGCGATCTCATCGGCCTGATAGCTTTTGAACACATCCTCACCCTGACCGTCAAGCTTGACCTTCAGGCTGCTGCGCAGGATGTTGACCGACGACACTGTGCCGTAGCCCGCAGGCGTCTCGACAAAGGCGCCGACCTTCGGCACGGCCTTGACCAGATCCTCATACGCCGCCTGCTCATAGCGCAGGCAGCACATCAGGCGGCCGCAGGCGCCGGAGATCTTCGACGGGTTGAGCGACATGGACTGCACCTTCGCCATCTTCGTCGAGACGGGCTGAAAGTCGTCCAGGAACTGGCTGCAGCAGTACGGACGGCCGCAGATGCCGATGCCGCCGAGCATCTTCGCCTCATCGCGCACGCCGATCTGCCGCAGCTCGATGCGGTTGCGGAACACGGAGGCGAGATCCTTGACCAGCTCGCGGAAATCAACGCGCCCGTCGGACGTGAAGAAGAACATGGTCTTGTTGCCCTCGAAGCTGCACTCGACGTCCACGAGCTTCATATCCAGACCGTGCTCGGCGATTTTCTGCTTGCAGATCTGAAACGCCTCTTTTTCGCGGCGGCGGTTGATCTCCTCGATGCGCAGGTCGTCCTTCGTAGCGATGCGCGCAAGCGAGCGCAGCGGCTGCACGACCGTCTCATCCGGCACGACGTGGTTTCCGAGAACGCACTCGGCCAGCTCCAAGCCGCGCGAGGTCTCGACGACGACCTTGTCGCCCGTGCGCACGGCGATTCCGTGCGGGTCAAAGAAATAGACCTTGCCGCGGTTTTTGAATTTCACACTGATTACTTCTGTCAATTTGGTATCCTCACTTCTGAACACGCGCCTGCACGCCGGAAACGGACAGCAGGCCAAAGATATGCTTCACGCTGACGTTGGCGCGGCGGTATTGCTCACAGGTCTCGATCAGGCGCAGCTGCTGCGCGCACAGCGTCTCCGGCAAAAGCGTCTGCCCCGGCTGCGCCAGCAGCTCCACGAGCCGGTGCTGCACCGCGGGCAAAAACTCCGCAAGCGTCTGTGCCTCCATGCCCTCGTGCGCGAGACACCAGCGCAGGAGCGTCATGCGATCCTGCGACGCGACCGCGTGCAGGTAATCGTCCGCCAAAGTGCGCATCTCCTCCGATTCCAGCGGCTGCTCGGTCGGGTCACGCAGCAGCGCGCAGCGCGAGCGCACCGTCGTCAGCAGCGAATCCGGGCTTGCGGCCGCAAGAATAAACGCCGCGCTGCGCGGCGGCTCCTCCAGCAGCTTCAAAAACGCATTCTGCGCATTGAGATTCATCAGCTCTGCCTGACGCAGAACGTAGACCTTCTTTTCCGCCTCGCTCGGCAGGATGTATGCCGTGGCCGCGACACTGCGGATCTGATCGACCTTGATCACAGGGGTCTTGCCGCTGCGATCCGGCTCAACATAGATCACATCCGGATGCACATGGTCATAGACCTTGCGGCAGTCCCTGCACGCGCGGCACGGGCGCACGCCGTCGCTGCGGCAGAGCATGGCCGCCGTCAGATCGAGCGCCAGCCGCTCGCGCGCCTGTTCAGACTGCGACACGACGATATACGAATGCAGCAGATGCTCCTGCGGTTGAAATTGCAGCATACGCGCGCTCCTTTCCAGCATACATTGTTTATTTTACCCGCTGCGGCCGGTTTCGTCAATCACATTTGCGGGTGAAAACAAAAAAGCCCGTGCCAGCCCGCGCCCGCAGGCACAAAAAAGCAGACAGCACGGCGGCTGTCTGCTTTTTCAAATGTACGTGCTCAGGCGTTCTTCTCGAGGTAATCCACGACCTGACGGACGGTGGTCAGCTCGGCCGCCTTCTCGTCCTCGATCGTGATGCCGTAGGCATCCTCGATGGACATGACCAGCTCAACAACGTCGAGCGAATCTGCGCCGAGATCGTCCGCGATGTTGGTGTCCATGGTGATGGTGTTTTCGTCCACCTCAAACTGGTGGGCAAGCAGTTTTCTCACTTGTTCGAACATAATACCGTTTCCTCCTAAGTCTCTCGTCAGCTCCACTCGCGGCTGACAGGTTTGTTGCTGGGGCGCTGCGGCTTCTCATAGGAAACCACAACGCGGCGGTTCGGCTCGGTACCGGTCGAACTCGTCGTCACGCCTTCGTAGTCCTGCAGCGCCGTGTGGATGACGTGACGCTCATAGGAATTCATCGGCTCAAGCGCCATGCTGCGCTTGTACTTGACGGCCTTGGCGGCCATCTTCTCAGCCAGACGCACAAGCGACTCCTCGCGCTTGGCGCGGTAGCTCTCGGCGTCGACGCTGATGTGCATGTGCTTATCGCTGCCGCGGTTGACCGCATAGTTGGTCAGGTGCTGGATGGCGTCGAGCGTCTCGCCGCGGCGGCCGATGACGGCGCCCATACCGCTGCCGGACAGATTCACGTTCACACCGCCGTTGTCACGCGCGGTGATGTCGATCTGCGCCTGAATGCCCATATGCTCAAGCAGGCCGCTAACGAACGTGCGGATGCGCGCATAGCTCTCCGGCTCGTCCGCCGGTGCGGCGGGCTCCACGCTCGCCTCCGGCTCGGCGGCCGGCGCCTGCGCCTCGGCGGGCACAGCCTCCTGCTCCGTCTCCTCATCCGGCGCCTCATACTGCACGCGGATCACCGCAGGGCTGGCACCGATGCCGAGGAAGCCGGACTTGGCGCGCTCAACGATCTCAACGGAAACATCATCCCGGTCAAGGCCAAGCTCCTCGAGCGCGGCGGCAATGGCCGCCTCTTCCGTCTTGCCGGACTTTTCCAGTGTTTTTAACATCATTCAGTACTCTCCTGTTTTCCTTCGGAACCCTCGGACACCGGCAGCTCCGTCTGCGGAGCGGCAGTCGCGTCCGACTGATAATGATCCCGCGCATAGGCACGGCCACGCGCATAGCGGCGGTTGCCGACCTGAGACTCCGGCACAGCATTCGGCTCGACGCCGAGACGCTCGCGGCGGGCAGCGCGCTCTTCACGCATCGCCGCAGCCTTGCGCTCGTCATCCTTCTGCTTCTGGCTGGCCTGGATCTTCTTCTTACTGGTGTTGGGGTTGACGACGGTCTCACCGGCAGCTTTCAGGCGCTCGGTCTCGAGGCGTTTGCGCTCGAGTTCGGCATCACGCTCTTTTTCGCGCGCGATGCGCTCAGCGTCGAGCTTGTCGAGCTGCTTATTGAAGACCTTCGTCAGGCTGACATCACGCAGGATGCCGAGGATGCTGTTGACGATCCAGTAAATACCCAGAGCGGCCGGCATCGTGTAGCAGATCCACAGCGACACGAGCGGCATCATGAGCATCATGGTCTTGTTGGTCGCAGCGGCCTGCTGGTTGCCGGCGGGCTGCGGGGTCATCGACGTGCTGATCTTCATCGACAGCCACGACAGCAGCGCCGAAATGATCGGGATCAGGAACAGACCGAGCGCCGGAAGCCAGACGGCCTTGTTGCTCCAGTCAAACGTCCAGATCTTGAACGACGGCTGCTGGCCCATGTTCAGGCCGATGAAGGAATAGTCCAGATCCAGCAGCTTGCCGGAATAATCGCCGAGGGCGCCGGTCACGGCGTCCCAGTTCTGATGGATCAGGTCGGCGATCTGGATCTCCTGATAGGCGGATTTCGCCTGTGCGACATAGCCCGCATTGGTCGTGACCCAGTCGGTCAGCTGCGTGACTGCTTCCGCGCCAAGGCCCATCATCTTCGTCAGCGGCTGACGGATGACGCTGTAGAGCGCGATCAGGATCGGGAACGGGATCAAGCTCCAGAGGCAGCCGGACATCGGGTTGATCTTCTCCTCCCGGTAGAGCTTGGCCATCTCCTCATTGAGCTTTTGCTGGTTTCCCTCGTGCCGGCGCTGAAGCTCCGTGATCCGCGGCTGAAGGCGGCTGGTGCGCATCATGCTCTTCTTGCTCTTGGCCATGAACGGAAGCAAAATCAGGTTCACGACGACGCCGAAGAGGACGACCGCCCAACCGTAGCTGCCGGTCAGATCGTAGAGCGCTTTGAGCAGCCAGGCAAAGGGTGCAGTAATCCAGGACATAAGACGACTCCAATTCTTAAATTCTTAGGATTTCCCCGGTCATGGCACCGGGTCGTAAAATTCGTGCTCGCCCGTATGGAACGGGTGGCAGCGGCATATGCGCTTGACGGCGAGCCACGAGCCCTTGAGCGCTCCGTATTTCTGCAGAGCCTCGAGCGCATACTCCGAGCAGGTCGGAATGAACCGGCAGCAGGGCGGCTTGAGCGGCGAAATGTACCGGCGGTAAAACTTCACGAGGGCGATGAGCAGACGCTTCATGCGCCGCCATCCCCTTCCGTCAGCAGGCCAAGCTTGGCGCAGGCCGACAAAAACGCAGTCTCGAGCTGATGATAGTCCGCCGCGCACGCGCGCACGCGCGACACGACGACCAGATCATATCCGCGCACGATCTCCCGCTCATGCAGGCGATAGATCTCCCGCAGGCGGCGGCGGATGCGATTGCGCACAACGGCATGGCCGACCTTGTTGGACACGGTGTAGCCGATGCGGCTGCGGCCAGAATGGTTTTTCCGGCAGTAGACCACCAGATAGGCGTTGGCGCAGCTTTTCCCCTTCGAGTACAGACGCCGGAATTCATAGTTCTTTTTGAGTGTGCTGGTAAATTCCAAAAGTCTCCCCCGATTCTCTCCGATGCAGCTTCCGGACAAATGCCTTTAGGGCGGAAAGTTCCCGCCCTGAAAAACATCATTAAGAAGTCTGCCTGCTCACGCGCAACAACTCAGTAGGTGAGCTGCTTTCTGCCCTTCGCTCTGCGGCGGGACAGAACCTTGCGGCCGTTGGCGGTCGCCATTCTCTTGCGGAAGCCGTGCTCTTTTTTGCGCTGACGCTTCTTGGGCTGGTAGGTACGGAACATGGTGATTTCTCCTTTCGATCATACTCAACAGCGGCTTGTGCCGCCGTAGTTGGCAAAAAGTATCCGACGCCAGACGTCTGACGCCGGATACATATTATACTATACAAATTTCCGGTCTGTCAACCTTCATTTTTCGCTTTCTGTACACTGCGTGTCGGATCGTGCGTATGTGTCCGCGATGCGCGCGAGCATCTCCTGCATTTCCTGCCGCGCGGACGGCGGCGAGAGGATCTCTACGTCCGTGCCGAAGCCGAAGAGCCACGCGTAGAACTTTGGGCTCGTGACCACGTTGAGCGAGACGGTGAAATGCTCCGTCCCGTCGGCGACCACGATCACGTCCTTGCCGAAGCGGTCAAGCACCGAGCCGATCAGATGATTGGCAAAGCGCAGACGTACCGTGCGCTCCTCGCCGGAGAACATACTGAACACCTTTTTGGTGTATGCCGACAGGTCCTGCTCGGAAAAGTCCTCCATGCCCTCGCGCGGCGCATCGAGCGCGGAGATATCCGTCATCTTGTCCACGCGGTAGTGCTTGCGCAGCTGCGCCTCAGCGTCCCATGCCAGCAGATAGTAGTTTTCGTTATCCCACATCAGCGCCATCGGGCTGACGATGTAGAACGCACCGTCCTTACGGTAGTGCCGCTGCTTGTCGATCGTGTACTCAAAGTAGTGGAAGCGGATCTGCCGGTCGCGGGAAATGGCATCGGCGATCTCGTCCACATTATAGTATACGCTCTCGTTCATGCTCTTGACGCGGCCGCGGACATAGACCTGCCGCTGCAGGAGCTGCGCGTCGTAAATACTCGCAAGGCCTTCGATCTTCTTAATGAGCGCCAGCGTCTTCTTGTGCGTGATGAATTTCGACGACTGCACGCTGTCGACCAGCAGCTTGAGCTCCGGTACTTCAAACGAGCGTGCGCCAATGTAATACCCGGTCGTGCGCGACTTCGTCTGCACAATGTCCAGCCCGAAGGTGCGCAGGGACTCCAGATCGTTATAGATGCTCTTGCGCTCCGCCGCAACGCCGTGCCTGGCAAGCTCCGAGATCATCTCCGGCACGGTCATCGGATGGCGCTCATCCGTCTGCTGCAGCAGGATCTCCATCAGGTACAGCAGCTTCAATTTCTGATTCGGTGATTTCGGCATAGCTCCCTCTCTTCTCTGCTTCCGCGCACATATCCAACTCATGGAATGATTGCATTTTATCACAAATATCTGTCGCAAAAAAGCACCCATGCAGAAAGTGCGCAGTTTTCTGCATAATTTACATCGTTTTTGGCACCCGGATACAGTTTTCGGAGACAGCTTCCAGCATGATCGTTCCATTTCTGCATGCAGCTGCGCTCTGCCTTCCTCCCCGGTTTCCTACATCATAGCAAAAGGAGAGTCCCATAATCAGGACTCTCCTTTTCCTGTCGCAAAAAGCGCAAAAGCGGGCAGCGCATACGCACCGCCCGCCGATCAGATCGGAAGCTGTTATTCAGAAGCTGCAGCCGTGCTGCGCCTGTGCCGCAGACGCGCGCTGCCAACGTCAACACCCCAGACGAGCAGCACGAAGCCCAGGAAGATCGCGCTCACATCACTCCACGCATACTGGTTCATGGCAAAGATGAGCGGCGCGCCGATGCCGCCCGCGCCGACCAGCCCGAGCACGGATGCCTCGCGGATGTTGACATCGAACCGATACAGCACCGCCGAGGCGAGCGCCGGAGCGAGCTGCGGCAGCACCGCATAGCGGATGCGCGGCAAAAGCGACACCCCCATGGCGCGCAGCGCGTCATAGGCGCGAAAATCCAACGCCTCGATCGCCTCGGTGAAGCGCTTGCTCAGCAGGCCGATGCTGCACACCGCGAGCGTCAGCACTCCGGTGAACGCCCCCGGACCGGAGACGCGGATGAAGATGAGCCCGTAGATCAAAAATGGCACGGAGCGGATCGCCACGATGAGCACCCGAAACAGCAGTGCGGCCGGGCGCGGCAGCAGCTTCGGCGTGCTCAAAAACGCCAGGGGTGCGGCAAGCAGCGCGCCGAGCCCCGTTCCGGCCAGCGCGATGCCGACCGTCTCGAGCAGAAGCCAGCCGAGTCCGTCCTTGCCCGTGCCGAAAAAGAAGCGCCAGTCCGGATGCAGCAGCCCCGTGCCCATGGCCGAGAGCACGGACTTGCTCGTGTGCGCAAGATCCGGCGGGTCGATGCCCACCGTGCAGACGGCCACGCACAGCAGCACCGCCGCCCAGAGAACGCGCTTTGCCGGGCGCGAAATGCTGCGCTCGCCGCGGATGATGCGCCCGAGCGCATGGCTGAGCCATTCGATGCAGCACACCGTCACAAACAGGCACATGAGGATCGCGCCAACGCGGTCGTATTCCCGCCACGAGATCTTCTCGTTGAGCAGCAGACCGATGCCGCCCGCGCCGACATAACCGAGGATGGCGCTGTGGCGCACGTTCGTCTCGAGCAGATAGAGCGCGTTTGTCAGATAGCCGGACGCGATTTCTGGCACGACGGCGCGGGCATATGCCCGCGCCGGGGACGCGCCCATGGCGCACAGCGCGCGGTAGGGCGCGAGCGTGAGCGTCTCGATGTCCTCATAGGTCAGGCGCGTCATCACTGCAAGCGTAAAGACCGTGATGGCAACCGTGCCGGAAAACGTGCCAAGGCCGAACAGAAACGTCGCCAGCAGCGCAAGGATCAGCGCCGGGAATGAGCGCAGCACCTGCACCAGAAAGCGCAGCACCGCGCGCACCGGCGCGGGACACGGCAGATTGTGCGCGCACAGCGGCGCGAAGCCGAGCGCCAGCGCGACGCCCAGCGCCGTACCGGTGACAGACATACGCAGCGTCGCCAGCAGCGGCGCCACGATCGCGGACAGATAGCTCCAGTCCGGCGGGAAGAGCTGCGCGGCAATGTCGCGCAGGTGCGCCCGCCGCGCCCAGAACACCGCGGGGTCGCAGCCCGTCAGCCAAAAGGCAAGCACAAACAGCGCGAGCACACTCAGTGCCCGCGCCCAGCGTTTTGCACGCGCACGCGTCATGGCGCGGCCTCGCTTTCCGCGCCGCCGTAGATGCGTGCAAGATCTGCGTCCGTCACGGCATCGGGCGCGCAGTCGAGCACGATCCGCCCCGCATGCAGACCGAGGAGCCGGGAGGAAACCGCCCGGCGCTGGGCGAGATTATGACTGTTCATGAGGATGGCGACACCCTCGGTGCGCGATATATCCTGCAGCAGCGCAAGGAGCTGCCGCCCGGTGACCGGGTCGAGCGAGGCGACCGGTTCATCCGCCAACAGCAGTGCCGGTCTGCGCATGAGCGCCCGCGCGATGGCGACGCGCTGCTTCTGCCCGCCGGACAGATTGCAGACCGGCTCGTCGCACTTGTCGGCAAGACCGACGCGCGCGAGCAGCCGCTCGGCTTCCGCCGTCTGTGCACGGGAAAACAGCCCCAGCAGCGCCGCCGGCAACGGCATATCCGGCAGGCAGGCATTGAGCACGTTCTGCCGGCAGGTGACCGGCTCGACGAGCGCAAAGTCCTGATAGATCGTGCCGATGCGCTTTTGTACCGCGCGCTTTTTGCGCCCGCGGGCGCGGGAAAACGGCTGGCCGCCGATGCAAACTTCCCCGCCGTCGCACGACAGTGTGCCGTTGAGGATGCGAAACAGCGTCGTCTTCCCGGCACCGGACGGGCCGATGACGGACACGAACTCGCCCGCCTCCAGCCCAAAGGTCACATCCGTCAGCACCGGCGGCCGAGCGCCGAAGCGCTTGCAGATGTGTGCAGCTTCCAGCAGCATGGGTTTACTTGCCGGCGGACTTGAGCATGGCCTGCGCGTCACGCTCGCCGTCATAGTCGGAGTCCTTGCCCCAGGTGTAACCGACCTGGCTGAAGACGCTGATAATCTCCTTGCCCTCGTCAGTCTGGGCGATCTCGATGAACGCCTCGCCGAGCGCCTTGCGGAATGCCTCGTCCGCCATGAGGTCGGAGGTCTTGCTGTAGGCGATCATGTCGTTGTAGATGCCCTCGGTCACGCCGATGATGCCGGTCTGCTCGACCATGGGAGCCGTGCCGCCGAGCTTCTCCTGCCAGATGGGCGCGTTCTTGATGCGGATGTGGCCAAAGGAGACCATCACATCCGCCTGACCGGTGGCCAGACGCGCAAGCGACGTGCTGTGGGAATCAGACTGCACCACGTGATCGAGATCCGCAATGGTCTTGCCGTAGTGCTCCTGCAGCCAGAGGCTCGGATAGATGTAGCCGGATGCGGACGTCGGGGCGAGCACGGACCAGGTCGCGCTGTTGAGATCGTCCCACGTCAGTTCCTCGCCGGCGTTGACCTTCTTGAGCAGCTCCTGCCCCTTCGCGCTCGGGCCGGCCAGGATGATCGAACGGTAGTAGGTCGTCATGTCCTGCGTGTTTTCCTCGATGGTGCCGTCGTTCCAGTCGGCGGGGTTATCGGAGTCCTTGTTGATGCCGTAGCGCAGCGCCGTCAGCAGCACGTCGCAGTCATCGGAAAACAGGACATAGTTGCCGCCGGAGATGAAGCCGATGTCCGCGCTGCCGGCGCTGAGCGCCTCACCCACGGCGGTGTAGCTCGTGCCGACGGTCATGTCGATATTCTGCACGTCATAGCCCTTTTCGAGGAGTTTCGCCTTGAGCAGCGCCTCGAGCGGTTCGGTCGCCGTCGTGATCTGGTCGGCATCCGCATACGGGGAGAACGCGATCTTCAGGCTCTCGACCGTCTTTGCGCCGCTGCTGCTGCCGCTGTCCTTCTGGCCGCAGCCGGCCATCAGACCGAACGCCATGACCAGAGACAACACCATTGCCACTACTTTTTTCATGTACATACCCTCCAGATAAATTCTTTCTCCCGGCCGCGGGCATAAAAAACGGCATATGCAGCGCTGCATATGCCAACCTGACGACCGGCAGACGCTGAGAATCCGCCCCTTACGGACGGATTTGGTCGGTCGATCTTCCCTGAGATCCTCTCAGCCCGGAACACGGGCTCCCTCGCGATCTGGTTTCGTCATCACTGTTTTGTTGAGCGCGGCGCCAGGGAGCTCCCCCTTTCGCCGCATTCCGGAAACCAATCGACAGCTTACCACACCCCACGGGAGAATGCAAGCGCTTTGTAAAACACACGTAAAACTTCCGGGTGCGGCGACGCCTCATATTCCCGGTAAGGCTTCATATACTGAATTACGCAAATATGGGGAGTGGTGTCAGTGCACACGGACATGGAAGCACGCGCATGCGATCTCGCGGAATATCTTCTCGCCAACAACGCCACCGTCCGCGCCGCCGCCAAACAGTTCGGTGTCTCCAAATCGACCGTCCACAAGGATCTCACGGAGCGGCTGGAGAAGATCGACCCCGCGCTCTATCAGCAGGTGCGGCAGCTGCTCGACCGCAACAAGGCCGAGCGGCACATCCGCGGCGGCATGGCGACGCGGCGAAAATACAAAGGTACATAATCAGGACCGCGGCACATCATATCGAAAAAACCGGGGATACTATCGCCGAAGGTGATCCCGTGAAAGGCAAACGTATCGGACGGCAGACCGTGCAGTTTTCGACCCCGCCCGTGATCCGCGCCGCCGCCAGCGTCGTGGGCAGAAAAGAGGGCGAAGGGCCGCTGCGCGACCGCTTTGACAGCGTCAGTCAGGACACATATTTCGGCGAAAAGAGCTGGGAGCAGGCCGAGAGCGCCATGCTGCGGCAGTGCTTTGCGCGCGTTTGCCGCAAGGCGGCGCTGCCGCCGGAGGCGCTCGACTATGTGCTCTCCGGCGACCTGCTCAACCAGTGTGTGGGCTCGGCCTACGCCATGCGCGGCGTCAGCGCACCGTATCTCGGGCTGTACGGCGCATGCTCGACGATGGCGGAGGCGGTCAGCCTGGCCGCGATGCTCATCGACGGCGGCTGCGCCGAGACCGCCGCCGCGCTCACAAGCTCGCACTTTTGCTCCGCCGAGCGACAGTACCGCTTTCCGCTGGAATACGGCGGCGTGCGTCCACCGACCGCTCAGTGGACGGTGACCGGTGCGGGTGCGCTCATCCTTGCGGCGGCCGGAAGCGGGCCGCGCGTGACCATGGCGACGACCGGGACGATCGTGGACGCGGGCATTACGGACACGAACAACATGGGCGCTGCGATGGCGCCCGCCGCCTACGAGACGCTCAGGGCGCACTTTGCCGACACCGGGCGCACGCCGGACGACTATGATCTGATCGTGACCGGTGATCTCGGCAAGATCGGTCACGCCGTCGTGACGCGGCTGTTTGCGGACGACGGCGTGGATCTCACCGGCAGGTACAACGACTGCGGGCTGATAATCTACGATCTCGAGGCGCAGGACGTGCACGCGGGCGGCTCCGGCTGCGGATGCAGCGCGTCCGTGCTCGCAGGGCATCTGATGAAGCTGCTGACGGGCGGGCAGATCCGGCGGCTGCTGTTCGCGGCGACGGGTGCACTCATGTCCCCCACAGCGTCCATGCAGGGGCAGAGCATCCCCGGCATCTGCCACGCCGTGGCCATAGAAACGCAGGTGAACGCATGATCGCAGAGTATCTGAAGGCATTTTTCGCCGGCGCGGCACTGTGCATGATCGGTCAGGTGCTGATCGACAAGACGCGGCTGACGCCGGCGCGCATCCTCACGCTGTATGTGGTGGCGGGTGTGCTGCTCGGCGCTGTCGGTGTCTATGAGCCGTTTGCGCGCTGGGCGGGCGCGGGTGCGAGTGTGCCGCTGACCGGATTTGGAAGTCTGCTGGCGGGCGGCGTACGCAAGGCCGTCGCCGAGCGCGGCGTGCTCGGCGCGTTTACAGGCGGCTTCACGGCCGGCGCTGCCGGGATCTGCGCGGCGATCTTTTTCGGGCTGCTCGCCGCCATGCTCTTTCGCTCAAAGGACAAGCAATAAAAAAAGAACCGATCCGCAGATCGGTTCTTTTTTCGTTATGGGTAAGCTCAGCCTCTTGCAGCGGCTTCGCCGGCCTCGAGCGCCTTCATGTTGCCCTCGAGGAACTTGGCCTTCTTCTCGCCAAGCTCGATGCGGATCGCTTCGCCGAGGATCTCGTTGGAGACGACCGGAGCCTTCTCCATCAGAGCGCCGAGGATCGCAACGTTTGCGCCCTTCGGGTTGCCGACGGACTCGGCAATGCCGTTGGCGTCGCAGTAGACGACCTGAATGTCATCACGCTCGGCCTTGCGGTCGATGATGGAGCTGTTGATGACGAGGACGCCGCCCGGCTTGACGTGGCTCTCGAACTTGTCCAGAGACGGACGGTTCATCGCCACGACGCAGTCAGCCATGTCGACCAGCGGGGAAGCGACCGGATCGTCGGAGACGATGACGGAGCAGTTCGCCGTGCCGCCGCGCATCTCGGGGCCGTAAGAGGGCAGCCAGGAGACGTGCTTGCCGTCGAGCATGCAGGCCATAGCCAGGAACTTACCGATCAGGAGCATGCCCTGACCGCCAAAGCCAGCAAAAATGTATTCTTTCTTCATGTTATTCAGCCCCCTTGTCCTTCTTAACGCCGAGCGGGTAGTACGGAATCATGTTCTCTTCCAGCCACTCCATCGCCTTGATCGGGCTCAGGCCCCAGTTCGTCGGGCAGGCGGACAGGACTTCGACCATCGTGAAGCCCTTGCCTTCCATCTGGTAATGGAACGCCTTGGAAATGGCCTTCTTCGCCTTGACGATGTTCGGGGTGTTGTTGACGGCAACGCGCTCGATGTAGTAGGAGCACGGAACCTCAGCGAGCATCTCGGAGACCTTCAGCGGAGCGCCGCACCAGTCCTCATCACGGCCGTAGGGGCTCGTGGTGGTCTTCTGGCCGACGAGCGTGGTCGGAGCCATCTGGCCGCCGGTCATGCCGTAGATCGCGTTGTTGACAAAGATCGTGGAGATCTTCTCGCCGCGGTGCGCAGCGTGAACGATCTCAGCGGTGCCGATGGACGCGAGGTCGCCATCGCCCTGGTAGGTGAAGACGAGGGTGTCCTTGCCGACGACGCGCTTTGCGCCGGTGGCGACTGCGGGTGCACGGCCATGAGCGGCTTCGTACATATCGCAGTTGAAGTAATCATACGCAAAGACGGAGCAGCCGACCGGCGCGACGCCGATGACCTTGCCGTCCAGATTCATCTCATCAATGACCTCTGCGACCAGACGGTGGATAATGCCGTGGTTGCAGCCCGGGCAGTAGTGGAACTGCTTGTCCGTGAGGAGTTTGGTCTTTTCAAAAACAACAGACATTTACTTGCCCTCCTTCATGCTGATAATCTTCGCCTTGATCTCTTCGGTGGTCGGCATCTGGCTGCCGAGGTGGCCAAAGAAGTCGACCGGCTTTGCGCCGTTGATGGCGATCTTGACGTCCTCGAGCATCTGGCCCTCGTTGAGCTCGACGTCGAGCACAGCCTTCACGCCCGGAAGCTCGGCGGCCTGCTTGACGGCGTCGGTCGGGA
>ENA-ORLT01000126-ORLT01000126.1-human-gut-metagenome-genome-assembly--contig:-NODE-126-length-23761-cov-7.126_pt1 | contig 23761 bp, 16 predicted proteins | sample MGYA00243074_ERZ508838 | MGnify/ENA primary metagenome ERZ508838 (study PRJEB26277, sample SAMN04329833) | human gut metagenome | biome: human-associated habitat | host: Homo sapiens | place: USA...
CCTCGAACAGCGCATGGAGCTGCTGCGTGGTGCGCAGGATCGTCTCGCGCGCGGCCTCAAGCGACGCTGTCTCCGCCCGCAGCCCGGCCAGCCGGTCGGCCAGCTCCTGCCGGCGGCGGTCAAACGCGCCGCGGCCAAGCTCGCTCTGATCGCGTTCGGCGCGAAGCTGTGCAAGCGTTTCTTCCGTCGAGGCCGCATCGGCGCGGGCAGCGGCGATGCGCTCCTGATTCGTCTTTTGCTGCGCGCGGCAGGCGTCAATGGACGCATTTTGCCCCGCGATGGTCTCCTGTGCGGCGTTTTGGAGCAGCACGACCTGTGCCGCCTCGCTCTGCGCCCTGTGCAGCGTCTCGACCGCCTGCTCCAGCTGCGCCTGCACGGTGTCGAGCTGTGCGTGCGCCGCATCGAGCGCCGCCTGCGCATCCTCGAGCTCGAGCGCGCACTGCTGCTTTTCGAGCGTGAGCGCATCCAGCGTCTCGCGCAGACGCTTGAGCTCATTGGCGCGCGACAGGATGCCGCTGCCCTTGGCGGCGCTGCCGCCGGTGAGCGAGCCGCCGGCGTTGACGAGCTGCCCGTCAAGCGTGACGATGCGGTAGCGGTGGTCATAGCGCCTGGAGATAGCAATGGCGTCTTTCATCGTCTCGGCGACGACGGTGCGGCCGAGGAGATTGCTGACGATATCGCGGTAAGCGGCCGCGCAGGTGACGAGCGTGTCGGCCACGCCGACATAGCCAGGCTCCCGATCCGGCACGCTGTTTAGGTGCATGGGTCGGATGGTATCGAGCGGCAGGAATGTCGCACGGCCGGTATCGCGCCGGCGCAGCAGCTCGATGGCCTGTGCGCCGCAGCTCTGCGTCTCGACGACGATGTTCTGCGCCGCCGCGCCGAGCGCCGTCTCAATGGCGAGGGCATAGCGGTCGCCGGTCTTGATGAGGTTTGCCACCGGACCGCGCACGCCGCGCAGCGTCCCCTTTTCAGCCGCGTGCATAACGGCTTTGACCGCACGGTTGTAGCCCTCAAAGTCCTTTTCCATCTCGGTGAGCATACGGATGCGCGATTCGGTGCTGCGCAGGTCGACCGTCAGACCGGACAGCCGCTCCTGCCGCTTTGCCAGCTCCTGCTCACAGGCGGAAAGATGCTGTGTTTTTTCTCTCTGCTGCGTGCGCAGCGCGTCGCAGGCGGACTGCGCCTGCTGCTGCGCGGTCTGCTTTTCCTGCGCCTGCGCCTCGAGCGCGGCCAGACGCTCGGCCGCCTCCGCAGCGGCGGTGACGATGGCGTTTTCCTGATCAAGCAGCTCCTGCGATTTGTCGGCCAGGAGCGTGATGCGCGTGCGGCACTCGGCCAGCGCGCTGCTCTGCGCGCTCTCCCGGGCAAGCAGCTCCGTATACGCGCGCTCGGCCTCGCCGGAGGATGCGGCGTTGCGCTCGATGTCCTCGAGCACGGCGTCGATCTGCTGCGCGTGCTGCGCCTTTTCGCGCTCGATCTGCTCCAAACGCTGCTGCTGCGCGTCGATCTGCGCCTGCAGAGCGCTGGCGCGATCCGCCTGCTCAGACACCTCCACGCGCAGACGCGCGATGCTGTCGGCGCTGTTTTGCAGGTTCGTGCGCACGACGGCCGCAGCGCTCTCACACTCGGCCGCAGCGCTCTCGGCCTCGGAGATCTGCTCACGCGTGCGCTCGGACTCCAGATCCTTCTCGCGCATTTTCTGCGCGATGTTCTCCGATGCCGCATAGAGCTGCTCGAGCTCGCGCTGTGCGCCGGCAAGGTTTTCCTTCGCGGTCTGATAATCGCGGTTCACGGTCTCAGCCTGCGCGTGCAGCCGGTCGAGCGTCTCCATCCAGACGGAGACCTCCGCGCTTTTGAGCTCGTCGCGCAGGCGGAGGTACTTCTTCGCCGTCTCGGCCTGCTTGCGCAGGGGCTCGACCTGCAGCTCGAGCTCATCGACCTTATCGTTGATGCGCAGGAGGTTTTCCTCCGTGCGGGCAAGCTTGCGCTCCGACTCCTCCTTGCGGTAGCGGTAGCGCGAGATGCCGGCCGCCTCCTCAAAGATCTCGCGGCGCTCGTTGCTCTTGCCGGAGACGATCTCTGCAATGCGCCCCTGCCCGATGATCGAGTACCCGTCGCGGCCAAGGCCGGTGTCCATAAGCAGCTCGTTGATGTCGCGCAGGCGGCAGGGTTCGCGGTTGATGGAATATTCGCTCTCGCCGCTGCGGTAATAGCGGCGGGTGATCATGACCTCGGTGTTTTCTGTGTCGAAGATGCCGGTGCTGTTATCGAGAATGAGCGACACCTGCGCAAAGCCCATGGGGCTGCGCCTTTCCGTGCCGCCGAAGATGACGTCCTCCATCTTGCCGCCGCGCAGCGTCTTCGTGCGCTGCTCGCCCATGGCCCACTAGATGGCATCGGATATGTTCGACTTGCCGCTCCCGTTCGGACCGACGATTGCCGTGATCTCCTGGTCAAAATTCAGGCGCGTCTTGTCCGGAAAGGACTTGAAGCCCTGGATCTCCAATGCTTTTAAGTACACAAAATCCCTCGCATACCCGGCAAAGCCCCGCGCAGGAGCGCCGCCGGTATCTCAAATGAAAATAATACAAAATAAAGTATACCGCCAAAAACGCCATTTTGCAACGGAAGGAGCGCATTTTTTCAGATATGAAAAAATACAGCCGCCTGTTTTTGCAGGCGGCTGTTTGCCGTTATTCGCTCAGCGTTTCGAGCGCGCAGCGGGCGGCGGACTGCTCCGCCTCCTTTTTGGTGCGCCCTGTGCCGCGGCCGATCTCGCTGCCGTTGAGCAGCACGGCCATGGTGAACGTCTTGTTGTGATCCGGACCGCTCTCGGCGCAGACGGTATAAGAGAGCGTCTGTCCGGCGCGGCGCTGCACGCGCTCCTGCAGCTCGGTCTTATAGTCTGCGACGTGGTGGATCTCCCCCTCGGCCAGACCGTTGAGGATGTGCGCGAGGACAAAGCGCTGCGCAGGCTCCAGCCCGCCGTCGAGGTACATGGCGGCGATGACCGCCTCTACCGCATCGGCGAGGATGGACGGGCGCTCGCGTCCGCCGCTGCGCTCCTCCCCGTGGCCAAGGCGGATATAATCGCCCAGATGCAGCGTGCACGCCACGCCGTGCAGCGCCTGCTCGCACACGAGCTCGGCGCGCAGCCGGCTCATCTTCCCCTCCGGCATATCCGGATAGAGCCGGTAGAGCCGTGTCGCCGTGACCATGCCGAGCACGGAGTCACCCAAAAACTCGAGCCGCTCGTTGCTGGTATAGCCGCGCGCACGGTTTTCATTGGCGTAAGAGCTGTGCATGAGCGCATTCTCCAGCAGCGACCGGTCACGGAATGTATAGCCCAAGCGGGCCTCCAGCGCCTCCATCAGTCGCACTCCTTCGCCGCGTGCTTGTCCACACGCATGTAGGAAATGTTGGCCGTAATGTCGTCGATGATGCCGGAGTCGACAAACGAGATTGCCTGACGGATGGCATTATAGATCGCGCGCGCATCCGACGAGCCGTGCGCCTTGATGACGGGCTTGCTGATGCCGAGCATGGCCGTGCCGCCGACCTCGTTCGGGTCGAGAGAGGCCTTGAGCGCCTTGAACTCGTTCTTGATGGCGAGCGCCGCCATTTTGGTCTTGAAGTTTTTCATGAAGATGCCCTTGAGCTGGCGCGTCATGTACTTGATGCTGCCCTCAATGCCCTTGAGCAGGACGTTGCCGGTGAAGCCGTCGGTGACGACGACGTACACATCGCCGTTAAAGACCTGTGAGGCCTCGACATAGCCGATGAAGCGGATGCGCCCGGCGGCGTCCGCCGCCTTGAGCAGCGGGAAGGTCTCATGCTGGAGCTGCGCACCCTTGTGGTCCTCGGTGCCGTTGCTGAGCAGGCCGACACGCGGCGCTGCGATGCCGAGCATGGTGCGGGCATAGTAACTGCCCATATAGGCAAACTGCAGCAGGTACTCCGGCGTGCAGTCGGCGTTCGCGCCGCAGTCGATGAGCATGACGCCCGCGTCTCCGTTCGGCAGAACGGGAGCCAGCGCCGCGCGGCGGATGCCGTGAATGCGCTTGACGATGAGCGTCGCGCCGGTGAGCAGTGCGCCGGTGCTGCCGGCGGAGACGACCGCGTCGCCCTTGCCGTCACGCAGCAGGTTGAGCGCGACCGTCATGGAAGCATCCTTCTTGCGGCGGGTCGCCGTGCTGGGGTCATCGTCCATGGTGATGACCTCGCTCGCGTCAATGATCTCCAGCTCGGCCTGCTCGTTGCGCAGGCAGGTCTCGATGGCGGCGCGCTGGCCGACGAGCACGATCTCCGCGCCCAGCTCCCGCTGCGCGTGCACCGCACCCTTCACGATCTCGTCCGGAGCAAGGTCGCCGCCCATTGCGTCCACAAGTATTCTCATAGATGAAAAACCTCCTTTTGTTTCAGCCCGTCCAGAATCTGCAGGCTGCGCGCCGAGATCTCCGCATTCTTGTTGCGCTTGCCGCGCACGCGGTGATCGAGCGGCGTGATGATGCCGAAGTTGATGTTCATAGGTTGAAAATCGCCGACACTGCCGCCGGAAATGTACAGCGACAGCGCGCCGATGGCCGTCTCCTGCGGGAAATCCACAGGCGGCAGACCGAGCACCTGCGCAGCCGTCTCGATGCCGACGAGCGCGCCGGACGCGCACGACTCCACATAGCCCTCAACACCGGTCATCTGTCCGGCGAAGCGGATGCGCGGCGCTCTCCGAAGCCGGTAGTAGCGGTCGAGCATCTGCGGGGAATTTAAATAGGTGTTGCGGTGCATGACGCCGTAGCGCACGAACTCCGCCTCCCGCAGCGCGGGGATCATGGAAAAGACACGCTTTTGCTCGCCGAACGTCAGATGCGTCTGAAAGCCGACGATGTTATACAGCGTGCCCTCGGCGTTGTCGCGCCGCAGCTGGACGACGGCATAGTTGTCCTTTCCGGTGCGCGGGTCGCGCAGGCCGACCGGCTTAAGCGGGCCGTAGCGCAGCGTATCCTCGCCGCGGCGCGCCATGACCTCGACCGGCATACAGCCCTCAAAGACCGCGCCGTCGTCAAAACCGTGCACCGGCGCCTCCTTGGCGGTGCGCAGCTCCCGAACAAAGGCGGTATACTCCGCCTGATCCATGGGGCAGTTGACGTAGTCCGCCGTACCCTTATCATAGCGGCTGGCGAAAAAGGCGCTGTCCATGTCCACGCTCTCAAGCGTGACGATGGGCGCAACGGCATCATAAAAATGCAGGTCGAACTCCGGGCACAGGCGCTGGATCTCCTCGGCCATGGCATCACTCGTGAGCGGACCGGTCGCAATGACGACCTCACCCTCGGGGATGGCGGTCGCCTCCGCGCGCTCGACGGTGATGTTCGGGTGCGCGCAGATGCGCTCCGTGATCTCGCGGGCGAAGGCCTCACGGTCCACGGCAAGCGCGCCGCCGGCGGCGACACGGTTATGATCCGCGCTGGCGAGCACGACGGAATCGAGCCGCCGCAGCTCCTCCTTGAGCAGACCGACGGCATTGGTGAGCTCATCGCTGCGCAGCGAGTTGGAGCAGACGAGCTCCGCAAAGTTTTCCGATACGTGTGCGGGGGACATTTTCTGGGGTTTCATCTCGATCAGGCGCACCGGGATGCCGCGCCCGGCCAGCTGCCACGCGCACTCGCATCCCGCCAGGCCCGCACCGATCACGGTCACTGGGGTCATAGCGTTCCTCCTCAAAAAAGGCGGCCGTGATCAGGCCGCCTTTCCAATTATGCTTCCTACTTATACTTCTTTCTTAGGTTTTGCCGTCTTTTTTGCAGCCGGCTTCTTTGCGGCGGGCTTTTTCGCAGCCGGCTTCTTGGCCGCCGCTTTCTTCGCGGCAGGCTTTTTGACGGGCGCTTTCTTGGCAGCCGGCTTCTTTTCGGCGGCAGCCTCGGCGGTCTCGGGCTCGGTCTTGGCCGACTCCGCGTCGTCCGCCGGCTTCGGCTTGCGCTTATAGCCGCGCTTATCCGGCGGCAGATAGTTCGGGCATTCGGGGTTGATGCAAAACGGCTTGTTGGCGCCCTTGCCGGCGCGTTTGAACATCGTCTTGCCGCACTCGGGGCAGTAGTCCTTTGTCGGCACGTCCCACGTCATGAAGCCCTGGATGTTCTCGCCGCCCTCGCCTTCGCCGTGACCCGGGCAGTCATGTCCGCGCTCACAGGCATAGTAGGCAAAGCCCTTGCGCGACGTCCGCTTGAGCAGACGGCCGCCGCAGGCCGGGCACTTGCCGGGCATCTCGACCACGATGGGCATCGTGAAGCTGCACTCCGGGTAGCCGGGGCAGGCAAGGAAGCGGCCAAAGCGGCCGTTTTTGTACACGAGCTTGCGCCCGCAGTTCGGGCAGACCTCGTCCGACTCCTCATCCGGCACCTTGAGGTGCTTGCCCTCAAGCTGGATCTCGGCATTGTTGAGGTTTGCGTCAAAGTCCTTATAATACTCGCGCAGCAGGTCCTTCCACGCGACGGTTCCGGCCTCGATCTTGTCGAGATCGGTCTCCATGTTGGCGGTGAATTTCAGGTCGACAATATTGCGGAAATACTCCTCCATCATCTCGGTCACGACGATGCCGAGGTTCGTCGGGCGCAGATAGCGCCCCTCCTTGACGACATAGTTGCGGCTGAGGATGGTCGAGATCGTCGGCGCATACGTCGACGGACGACCGATGCCCTTTTCCTCCATCGCACGGATGAGCGTTGCCTCCGTGTAGCGGGCGGGCGGCTGGGTGAACTGCTGCTCTTTCGTGACGTTCTTGAGCTGCACGGCGTCGCCCTGCTTGAGCGACGGCAGCGGACGGCGCACCTCGCTCGTCTCCTCGTCCTTCGCCTCTTCGTACACGGCGGTGTAGCCCGCAAACTTCTGCTCGGAGTAGTTGGCGCGGAAGAGATAGCCCGCGCTGCCGGCATCCACGACAACATTATCGTACACGGCATTGGACATCTGGCAGGCGGTGAAGCGGCCCCAGATGAGCCGGTAGAGACGGTACTGCTCCGGTGTGAGGTCGTGGCGCACACGATCCGGCGTAAGCGTGACATCCGTCGGGCGAATGGCCTCATGCGCGTCCTGCGCACCGGCCTTGGTCTTATACGTGCGCGGCTTGCCGGGGTGATACTCCGGGCCGTAGTGCTCGACGATGAACGCCTGTGCCGAGGCGAGCGCCTCGTCCGACAGACGCTGGGAGTCGGTACGCATATAGGTGATGAGACCGATCGTGCCGCGGTCGGTAATATCCACGCCCTCATACAGCTGCTGCGCGACCGACATGGTGCGCCGCGGCGTCATGCCCAGACGGCGGGAAGCCTCCTGCTGCAGGGTCGAGGTGATGAACGGGGGCGAGGGGCTGCGCTGCTTCTCGCCGCGCTTGACGCTCGCGATCTGAAACGGCTCTGCCGACACGGCGGCAATGATCTTGTCAGCCGTGGCCTCGTCCGGGACGTCCATTTTCTTATTATCGGCCGTGCCGTAAAAGCGCGCACTGAACGTGCCCGCGCCGCAGTCAAGCAGCGCGTCAAGCAGCCAGTATTCCTGCGGCTGGAAGGCGCGGATCTCATTTTCACGGTCGACCACGATGCGCGTGGCCACCGACTGCACGCGCCCGGCGGACAGGCCGGGCTTGACCTTGCGCCAGAGCAGCGGGCTGAGCTTGTAGCCCACGATGCGGTCGAGCACGCGGCGCGCCTGCTGCGCATCGACCAGATCCTGATCGATCTCGCGCGGGTGCTGGATGCTCTCGGTGACGACCTTCTTCGTGATCTCGTTGAAGGTCACGCGCTTGGCCTTATCGTCCGGCAGATTCAGCAGCTCCTTCAGGTGCCACGAAATGGCCTCTCCCTCGCGGTCAGGGTCGGTCGCGAGATAGACGGTTCCGGCAGATTTGGCGCGCTTTTTCAGGTCGGCGATCACGTCGGCGCGATCCTTCACGGGCAGATACTGCGGCGTGAAGTCGCCGTCAATATCGACGCCCATCGTGCTCTTGGGCAGGTCACGCAAATGGCCCATCGAGGCCACGACCTGATAGTTGCTGCCCAGGTATTTTTCGATTGTTCTGGCCTTCGCCGGAGACTCGACGATCACCAGATCCGTTTTTGCTTTTGCCATCGGGTCTGTTCCAACTCCTTATGATTCCTGCGCAGTGCCTGCGCGTATATTTAATGAAAAGCGTTTGCCCGGTTCCTGCCGGACCACGCCGCGGATCTGCAGTACGGTCAGCTCCGCGAGCACCTTGCTCGCCGGCAGCCGGGTCTTGGCAATGATGAGATCCACCTGTGTGGCGGGCGCATCGATCGCCGCGACGATCTGCAGCTGCTCCGTCGTGAGCGATCGCAGCTGCGCTTCCAGGTCAATATATGCCTCCGGCTGCGGCTTGTCAATCATTTTCTCCGCGACCGGGCGGCGCACCTGTGCAAAGCCGTCGCCCGTCTCAGGCGGGGCCTGCGGCGCGGCGGGTTCGGGTTCGGGCGCGATACGCTCGTGCAGCGTGCCGGGAAACATCCGGCGAAAATCGCCCAGCACATCCCATGCACACGTCGCCGGACGCGCCCCGTCCTTGAGCAGCGCGTTGCTGCCGACAGAGGCATAGGAATCGGCGTTTCCGGGCACGGCAAAGACCTCCCTGCCCTGCGTGATCGCATCTTCGGCGAAGAGCAGCGCGCCGCTTTTCTCCGGTGCCTCGACCACGACCGTCGCCACGGCGAGTCCGGAGGTGATGCGGTTGCGCAGCCGGAAGCCGAAGCGCGGCACGGACATATTCGGCGCAAACTCGCTCACGACCGCGCCGCAGCGCGCGACGCTCTGCGTGCACGCGCCCGCAAAATCCAGATTGATCGCCGTGCCGGACACACCCACGCAGACACCGCCCGCGTCCAGCGCACCCTCGGCGGCTGAGCGGTCGATGCCGGCGGTGAGGCCGGAGAGCACGATGCCGCCGTGACGCACGATCTCCGAACCGAGCTTGTGCGCCGTGCGCATCCCGTAAGGCGTGGCGCTGCGCGTGCCGACGACGGCGACGGCCGCGCGGTCATCCAGCGGCGGCAGTGTGCCGCGCACATAGAGCACGAGCGGCGGATCATAGATCTGCAGCAGCCGCTGCGGATAGGCGGCGTCCTGGATCGTCAGGGCGCGGATATGCTCCCGGTCGCAGATGGCGAGCGCGCGCTCAGCCTCATGCAGGTCCGTATCCAGCAGCAGACGCAGCTCCTCCGGGCGCAGTGAGGCACGGACGCGGTAGTCCGCCTCCGTGGCAAAATACACATCGCGCGGCGTGCCGAAGTGCTCCACAAGCGCGAGCTTCACCTTCGGCCGCACACCGAAGCGCATGGACAGCCAGACCCAGTATTTGAGCTGCGACATCTCACGCCCTCCTCATGTCACGGTGCGGGCGATCTCCCACATGACGACCGCCGCGGCCACCGCCGCATTGAGCGACTCCGCGCCCGGCTGCATGGGGATGATGATCTGCCCGTCGCACTGCGCGAGCAGCTCCGCGCTCAGGCCGCGCCCCTCACTGCCGATCGCCACGGCAGCCGGTGTGAGCGGCACGCGCCGCAGATCCTGCGCCGTGTCCGTCAGCGCCGCGCCGTAGAGCTTGAGCCCGTTTGCGCGCAGCAGCTGCATCAGCTCGTCCGTCGCGCACGTCAGCACCGGCTGACGAAAGAGCGCGCCCATCGTCGCGCGCACAGTCTTCGGGCCGTAGAGATCGGCGCACGCGCCGGTGAGCACCACGGCGTCCATGCCGAGGGCGTTGGCCGTGCGGATGACCGTGCCGACATTGCCGGGATCCTGCACCCCTTCGAGCACGATGACCCGGTGCAGCGGCTCCGGCAGGCGCATCGCCGGGATGCGCACGGTAAAGACCGGACCCGGTGAGTGCATGAGCGGCGAGGCGTACTCGACGAGCTCGGCATCCGCCGCGTACTGCGCAATACCGTCCGGCAGTGAAAACGCCGCCGCCTCGCGCCAGAGCACGGACGTGACCTCCGCGCCGAACTGCAGCGCCTCGCGCAGCAGCTTTTCGCCGTCGCAGACGTACTCCCCCGCCTCCCGGCGCGCATCCGCCGACTTTGCCAGCGCGCGCAGGTGCAGGATGTATTGATTTTTCCGCGACCGAATCTGCTCCATTGTCCTGTTCTCCGCATATTCTATTACAATGTAATTAGATATTGTTCTTCATCTTATAACATCGCTCCACAATTTTCAAGACCTGTCGGTCAGGAATTTGCAAAGCGGTGCAAATTTTCCGCCGCATATGCCAGCAGCGCCGCCCGCTCATTTGCGACCCGCTCATCCATGACGGCGTCCAGGCACGCCTGCAGCGCCGCGCCCACAGCCCGCCCGCGCAGGCCGAGCGCGAGCAGGTCGCTGCCGTTGACGGCGAGATCCCGGAGCGAAAAGCAGGCATTCGCCGCAAGCAGCGCATCGAGCACGCGCCCGGCCTCCTGATAGGTCTGCACGCGTCCGGCGCAGATGGCGGACTGCCCGCAGGTATCGGCAATGTGCAGCGCGAAGAGCTGGCGCACCGGCTCGACGCCGAGCTTATGCATCAGCCGCCGGATGGGTTTCGGCTCCGGGGCAATGGGCAGGTCGTGATAGCGGATGAGCTGCGTGATGCGCGTGCGCCCGGCCGTATCCATGCGCAGCCGCATCAGGATCGCATCCGCGAGCTCCGTGCTCTTGGCGGCATGACCGTAAAAGTGTCCGACACCGTCGTCTGCAAGCGAAAAGCACGGCGGCTTTCCGACGTCGTGCAGCAGCGCCGCCCAGCGCAGCACCGACTCGGGCGGGATGTGCTCCACGACCGCGACCGTGTGCTGCCAGACGTCCCGGTCGTGGTGCGGGTTGTGCTGCGCAAAGCCGAACATCGGCCGCAGCTCCGGTATGGGGACGGCCAGCACATCGGAAAATTCCCGCAGCACCGCACCTGCGTTTTGCCCGCAGAGCAGCTTTGTCAGCTCGCTCAGCACGCGCTCCGCCGCAAGATACCGCAGCAGCTCGGCGCAGCGGTGGATGGCCGCCGCCGTCTCCGGTTCGATGGTGAAGCCGAGCACGGACGCAAAGCGCAGCGCGCGCAAAATGCGCAGCCCGTCCTCCCGAAAGCGGCGCTCGGGCTCACCCACGCAGCGCACGACACCGCGCGTGATGTCCTCCGCGCCGCCGCAGATATCTACAAGCCCTGTTTGCGGGTTGTAAGCCAGCGCGTTCATCGTGAAATCGCGGCGCAGCAGATCGGCGCGCAGGCTGCGCGTAAACGTCACGCTGTCCGGCCGCCGGTGATCTGAGTAGCCGCCGTCGACGCGGTAGGTCGTGATCTCCAGCGGCAGACCGTCGAGCAGGACGGTCACCGTGCCGTGCCGGAGTCCCGTCTCGATGAGCCGCTCGTCGGAAAAGACGCGCTCGATCTGCTCCGGCTCGGCATCGGTCGTGATGTCCCAGTCCCCCGCTGCGCAGCCGCGCAGCGCATCGCGCACCGCGCCGCCGACGACGAAGGCCTCCCATCCCGCTGCCTTTAGGCGGTCGAGTGCCGTATGCACTTGTGACGGCAGGGTCATCATCGGCAAGCTCCTCAGTTGTGGTGATAGATCTTCTTTTCCAGCGCAAAAATACGCTGGCTGAAGCCGCCGGCCGGCACGCCCGGGAGCGTCTCGGCATAGATCTCCATGCGGCTGTCAATGAGGTCGATGTACGACAGCAGCTCCGCCTCGGCGCACATGGGGCGCACGGCCGCGCCGAAGTCCGGCTCGCCGTGGTGCGAGAGCAGCAGATGCTGCAGCAGCAGGGACTTTTCCTCGGCAATGGCAAGCTCGCGCGCGACGTCCGCGACCTCCTGTGCGCCCATGACCAGATGACCGAGCAGCTGCCCGGCGGTGGAATACTCCGTCACGATGCCGAGGTCGGAAAACACAAACTCCCGCTCCTTGGCAAAATCGTGCAGCAGTGTGCCGGTCAGCAGCAGGCTGCGGTCGATGACCTCCGGATAGAGCCCGGCGAGAAAATCCGCCGCACGCAGCATGTTGTATGTGTGCATCAAAAGACCGGACAGGAAGCTGTGGTGCACGGTCTTTCCGGCCGGAATGCGGCGAAACGCATCCAGGTGGCGCGCGAGCATTGTCTCAGCGACGCTGCGGTAATCCGCGTCCGCGATCGAGGCGACCAGCCGCTGCACGTCCGCGAGCGCGGCGTCAGCGTCGATCGGTGCCGTCGGTACGAGCAGAGATTTATCATATGTGTCCGCGGCCTCGGCCATGCGGATGCGGTGCACGCTCACCTGCAGCGCGCCGCGGTATTCCGAAACGCTGCCGCGGATCTTCACGACGCGGCCGGCATCGTCCGCACGCGCGCCGATCGGGCCGCTGTAGTCCCAGACCTTGACCTCGACGCTGCCCGTGCGGTCACAGATCGTGCCGCTGAGAAAGGGCTTGCCGCTGTTGGTCGTCTTGAGCGCCGCTGCGCGCAGGATGTAAAAGCCCTCGACATCCATGCCGGGGAGCATATCCGAAATCGGTTTGTTGTATTCCATGACTCCGCCTTTCCGCCCGCAGAGCGGGACGTTCGTATCCATTTATAAATATACATTGCCGTGATTTTGCTTGCCTGTCAAGCCCTTTCGCACAAAAATCCGCCCCATTGCCGGTCTCCCGGCTTACGGGGCGGAAGAATTCAGTGCTCGGCACGCGCGATCCGTTCGGCCTCCTGCCGGCCGGTCGGTGTGGCGGCAAGGCCGCCGAGACCGGTCTCACGCAGGCTGACCGGGAGCGCGTCACCGACCTCGCCCATGGCGTCGATGACCTCATCGACCGGGATGCGGCTCGTGATGCCGGCAACGGCCATGTTCGCCGCGCTCACGGCGTTGACCGCGCCGATGACGTTGCGCTTAACGCACGGCACCTCCACAAGCCCGGCGACCGGATCGCAGACGAGCCCGAGCAGGTTTGCAAGCGCCATCGCGTATGCATCTGCGCACTGCTGCGCCGTGCCGCCGAGGATATGCGTCAGCGCGGCGGCGGCCATGGCGCTGGCCGTGCCGATCTCCGCCTGACAGCCGCCCTGCGCCCCGGCAACGCTCGCGCGCAGCGCCGTGACCTGACCGAAGCCCGCCGCGATGTACAGCGCCTGCAGGATCGTCTCCTCCGGAACGTCCCGCTCGTCGGCGAGCGGGATCAGCACCGCCGGAAGCACGCCGCAGCTGCCCGCCGTGGGTGCGGCAACGATGCGCTTCATGCAGGCGTTGCACTCGGCGACTTTGAGCGCCTGCTCCGTCACGCGCTGAAAATATGTCCCGCCGAGCAGCAAGCCCTTTTCCGCCGCCGCGCGGAGCTTTTCCGCGTCGCCGCCGATGAGCCCGCTGTTGGAGCGGTCGTCCGCACAATACTGCCGGCTGGAGGCCTGCATGGCCGCCCAGAGCGCTGCGATCTGTCGGTGGGAAGCCGCGGCGTCATAGCCGTTTTCCAGACAGTCTGCGTCGCGAATGACGGCGTAGAGCGGCTGCTTGCGCTCCTGCGCCGCCGAAAGCATGTCCGCAATGCTCGAAAAGCTCATACCGGTTCCTCCTGATTAAAGATCGTGATCTTCTGAATGCCCTCGATGTGCGACAGCCACTGCTCGATGTCCTTCGGGATCGGCTGGTCACATTCGAGGATCATGACCGCATAGCCCCCCTGCTCATCACGATAGAGCTGCATGGTGGCGATGTTGACATGCCGCTGCATGAGCGCCGCCGTTACGGCCGCGACATGGCCGGGCGTGTCCTGATTATGGACGATGAGCGTGTTATGCTCACCGGAAAAGTTCGTCTCAATACCGTCGATGGAGCGGATACGGATGCGCCCGCCGCCGACGCTCTCGGCCACGATATCGAGCGCGCGGCCGTTTGCTCCCGTGAGCTTCAGGCGCGCGGTATTCGGATGTGCATTGCGCATCTGCACGTTTTGAAATGTGAACGTCAACCCCTGCTCCGCCGCGACGGCGAAGCTTTCCGGGATGCGCAGGTCGTCCGGCTGCATGCCGAGCAGGCCCGCAATCAGCGCGCAGTCCGTACCGTGGCCGTGGCCGGTCAGGGCAAAGCTGCCGTGCAGCGAGATGTCGGCATGCACCGGCCGGTCGCCGAGCAGCTTGCGCGCCGTCAGGCCGATGCGCACAGCACCGGCCGTGTGACTGCTGGACGGGCCGACCATCACAGGCCCGAGAATATCAAATAAACGCATAATACGCCTCCTTGGATGCAAAACAGGCCGCAGATCGCGGATCAAAAAATATGAGTTATTATACGCGCCGTGCGCCCGAAATGCAAGCGGCACGCGCCGCTGCGCGCAAAAAAAGCCGGCCGCCATGCGGCAGCCGGCAAATTCCATATGTGTCAGTGCTCCTGGATCATCATGCGGATAATCGTGCGGTCGGTTTCACGCATGCCCTCGCTGGCAAGCGTGCCGATGTTGCGGATCGTGTTCTCCACGCCCTTGACGACGATACCGTCGCCGCCGTAGAACTGGCTCTCGTGCATCTGCATCTGCATTCCCAGCAGTCCCGCCTCGACCGCCGAGGCGATCTTGGCCGCACAGCTCGCCTTCGCACCGTCGCAGATCATGCCGGAATCAATGGCAACGGCGTTAACGATGGTGTGCGCAATCTCGCGGAACTGGCCGCCGTAGAGATACGTCACGCCTGCTGCCGCGCCGCAGCCGGCCGCCGTGGCCCCGCAGTAAGCGGACAGGCTGCCGATACCGGTTTTCAGATGGATGGTGACGAGGTTCGACACCGCAAGCGCGCGGTAGAGCATCTGCTGCGTGACGCCCAGCTCCTTGGCATAGATGATGACCGGCAGGGACGCCGTCAGGCCCTGATTGCCGCTGCCGGAGTTGATGACGACCGGCAGGTCGCAGCCGTTCATGCGCGCATCCGACCCTGCAGCGGCGTAGGCCTTGGCGCGATTGTGGACGCTCATGCCGTAAGACTGCAGCAGGATGCGGCCGATGTTCGCACCGTAGTCCCCGCGCAAGCCCTCCTCGGCGATGGCCCAGTTGTAGTCGATCTGCCGCTGAAGCGTCTCCTGCACGTCGGCAATGTCCACCTCGTTTGCAAAGGCGATGATCTGCTCGACCGTCAGCAGACTGCGGTCGGTGGCGTGCTGGCTGCCGGACTCCTGATAGTCCTTGTGCTGCAGTACGACGCCGTTTTTCTCCACACGGATCACGTTGGTATGGAAGCCCGCGATCTCGACGAAGGCGCTGTCCGTTCCCGCCGTGACGCGCACCTGAATGTCAAACACATAGTCCTTATCCGAACGCCCGACGGTGAACGCCGCTTGCTCCAGATAGGTGCTGACGGACTCTACCTGCTCCGGCGTGAGCTCCGCGAGCACCTGAAGCTGCGCATCCGCGTTGTCGGCCACGATGCCCGCTGCAGCCGCGGCCGCGATGCCGCGCAGGCCGTTCGTATTCGGGACGATGACGCTCTTGACGTTTTTGATGATGTTCGCACTTGCGAGCACCTCCACCGTCTCCGGCAGCGCGCCGAGCGTCTGGCGCGCAAGCGCCGCACAGTAAGCCACGGCGATGGGCTCGGTACAGCCCATGGCGGGCTGCAGCTCCTCTTTCAGGATCGCGATATATTCGCGATAGATCTGCTTATCCATAATTTTCCTCCGAATTTGATTTCTACGTTATCCGTGTTTTCGCGTTTTTATAACAACACCAGTATACAGGAACTTCTGCCTGTTTTCAACCGGAAAAGCCGCCGGTAGTTCAGCGCCTATCCCTGCCGTTTTTTGCAGCAGACGTTTCCAAGCGCCCAGTGTGCATAGCCGAGCACGCCGCCGATCGTGTTCGTGATGACGTCCGTAATATCCGCTCTGCGGAAAACGTGCAGCAGCGGCTGCACGACCTCGATGCCGGCGCTGAGCGCCAGTGCCAGCAGCAGGCAGCGCCAGAAACGCGGCCGCCTGCCGCGGCAGCGATCACACAGCGGCTGCAGCACTCCAAACGGAAGAAACAGGACGACATTGAGCACGATCTGCCGCACATAGTCCCCGTGGCGGTGGATGACATCCTCAAACGGAGCCATATGCATCGGGATGTACGGATGGTCAAAGCAGTACGGCAGCGCCGTGAGCACCGGCATGAGCGTAAAGCGCACGATCCCGGCGAGGCAGCCATACATGAGCGTATAGACGAGCAGCGGCCTTTTCCCCAGCCGCCGCCACTTCGGCAGCAGCCATGCAGCATAGACGGCCACTAGCACAAGCAGGTCGAGCAGAACGCCGGATTGACCCATGCCCCTGCCCTCCTATCGCGCGCGCAGGCGCTCGACGAGCGCCTCATCGCTCTCGGCCATGCAGGTCTGATAATCGGTATAGAGCACCATGCCCGGCAGCGCGCCGGAGGGCTTGCGCACAAAGCGCGCCATGGTGTAGTCCACGGGCGTCTTGCCGCCGTCACGCGCCTGCGAATAGTACACGGCGAGGCTTGCCGCCTCGGCGATCGTCTGCTCGTCCGGCGTCGTATCATGCGCACGGATGATGACGTGTGAGCCGTGCACCTTCTGCACATGCAGCCAGATGTCCGTGCGGCGGGCAGTGCGGTGCGTAAGCTCATCGTTTTGCGTGTTGGAGCGGCCGACGAGAATCTCATACCCGGTGCTCGACACGAAGGCGAGCGGCGCGCGCGGCGCTGCCTTTTCCTTTTTGGCATTGCGCGGCTGGCGCAGGTAGCCGGTCGCGCGCAGCTCGGCACGGATGTCCATGAGATCACGCTCGCTCTCGGCGCGCGCGAGCTCATCGAGCACGCTGTTGAGGTACTCAAGATTCCGGCTCGACTCGGCAATCAGGCCGGTCAGGTGCTGCTCGGCCGTCTTGGCCTTACGGTAGGCCTTATAGAGCGCGGCGGCGTTTTCCTGCGGGCTCTTGCGCGGATCAAGCTCGATCGTCACGTCCGGACAGCCCTCGGCGTAGTAGTCCTGCACCGTCACGGTGCGCGCGCCCTTTTGGATGCGGTAGAGATTTGCCTTGATGAGATCGGCCTTTTGCCGCAGCGCCTCGCGGTCGGCACAGCGCAGCAGATCCGAGCGCTGGATGGCGAGCTTTTTGGCCGTGCGGTCGCGCAAGGTGCGCACCTGATGCGTCAGCTCCTGCGAGCGGCGGCGCATGGCCTCCGCCTTGTCGCGGCGGAGATAAAACTCATCCAGCAGCTCGGAAAACGAGCCGCAGCCTCGGCTTGAGAGCGCGCCCTGATACTGCAGGATCGGCACGGCGGAATAGTCCTTCGGCCGCTCGCCGTCGAGGAGCATGGTCGGGGAAAGATTGTTCGTCTCGACGGTAAATATAAGCGCATCGAGCTCATGCGCCAGGCGTGCACGCTGCGCATCGTCCAGCCGCTCCAAGCGTGGGCTGGCATCGCCGAGCGCGCGGAAGCACACCTCCCGGCACAGCAGTGGTGACACACCGGAAAAGAGCCCCAGCAGCCACTTGTCGACCGTCGCCGCCGTGATCGGGGCGGAGAGCACCTGCGCGCGCTGCTCCGGCGTTGTATCAAACAGCACTGGCTTATCCTGCCGCAGCGGCGTACGGTAAAACAGCCCCGGCTGCACCTGCCGTGTCTCGCTCATGGAGGAATCCACGCGGCGCATGCAGTCGATGATGTGCCCGTCGCCGCTGACGAGGATGACGTTCGACTGGCGGCCGAGCATCTCGACAACAAGCTGCTTTCTGACCGGCGTGCCGAGTTCATCCCGCCCGTCGAGATCGAGGATGAGCATACGCTCAAAATCCGGCTGGGAAATACCCGTGATGCGCGCACCGACGAGGTGCTTGCGTAGGAGCATACAGAACATTGGCGGTTCGGCGGGATTTTCAAACGTTCCGAGCGTAAAATGCACACGCGCGCTGCCTACGCCGCCGTGCACGAGCAGCTTTGCATTGCCGCTCTGCGTGCGCACGGACAGCAGCAGCAGATCCCGCTCCGGCTGCTGCACCTTGTCGATGCGCGCGCCGGTCAGGCTCTGCGTCAGCTCCCGCGTCAGGCCATGCAGAAACACTGCGTCCATCGGCATATCAAAGCACCTCCGTAATCACGGCGAACAGCTCGCGCAGCCGCTGCGTGCGGCCGAGCAGATACAGCCAGCCAAAGAGCGTCTCAAGCCCCGTGGCCGCGTGATACTGCGCGACGTCCGCATGCTGCGGCACCGAGTTCACCTTCGCGTTGCGCCCGCGCTTATAAACAGCGTGCTCCGCCTCTGTGAGCAGGGGCAGGATTGCCTCCGCTGCGCGCGCCTGCGCGGGCGCGTTGACGCGGCGCACCGTCTCGCGGTGCAGGTCGGTCACGGCGGTGAGCCCGGCGGCACACAGCGCCGTGCGCATCATGAGCTCGTACACACCGTCGCCGATGTGCGCGAGGGCGAGCGTGCTGTAGGCACCGACCTGCGCCGGTGTCATTTCCGGGGCAAAGTCCGCGCCGCCGGGAAAGGCTATCGTGCCGACGGGGCGGCGCTCCGGCCGCCCCGTGTGGAGATCATGATTCATCGTCTTCAGGTTCCTCTTCGTTCACGTCTGCAAATTCCGTCTGTGCCTGCAGCACCTCGCTCGGCGCGGTGCCCTGCACATACTGCATCTCCTGCCACTGCTCCTTCGTGATGAGGATCTTGCGCGGCTTTGAGCCCTCGAACGGCCCAACAATGCCCATCTCCTCCATCTGGTCGACCATACGCGCGGCGCGCGAATAGCCGAGCTTCACCCGGCGCTGCAGCATGGACACCGATGCCTGCTTCGTCTCGAGAATGACGTCCACCGCCTGCGGCAGCAGCTCGTCATAGTCGCTCTTGGCGGGCTTGTCCGCCTCGGGTGCGGGGCCGGACTTCTTATCGGCCTCGGCAGCGGATTTCTCGATCTGGGCGATGATATCGTCGCTGTACTGCGCCTCGGAGTTTTGCTTGATGAAGCGCACGACCTCCTCGCGCTCCTCGTCCGACACGAACGAACCCTGCACACGCAGGGGCTTGCCCGTGCCGATGGGCGCGTAGAGCATATCGCCCATGCCGATGAGCTTTTCCGCGCCGGAGGTATCGAGAATGATGCGGCTCTCGAGTGAGGATGAGACCGCAAAGGCGATGCGGCTCGGGATGTTTGCCTTCATGAGGCCGGTGATGACATCGGCCGATGGGCGCTGCGTCGCAATGATGAGGTGCATACCCGCAGCGCGGCCCATCTGCGCCACGCGGCAGATGCTCTCCTCCACCTCTTTGGCGGCGCAGAGCATGAGGTCGGCGAGCTCATCGATAACGATGACGACCTGCGGCAGCGTCTGCCCATCGGGCGCGTTTTTCTGCAGGGCGTTGTAGCTTGCCAGATCGCGCACCTGCGCCTCGGAAAACAGGCGGTAGCGCTTGAGCATCTCCACGACCGCCCACTGCAGCGCGCCGGCCGCCTTCTTGGGGTCGGTCACGACGGGGATGTACAGGTGTGGGATTCCGTTATAGATGCCGAGCTCGACCATCTTCGGGTCGATCATAATCAGGCGCACCTCGTCCGGCGTCGCCTTATAGAGCAGGCTGAGGATGAGCGAGTTCATGCACACGGACTTACCGGAGCCGGTCGTGCCGGCGATGAGCATATGCGGCAGCTTGGAGATGTTGCCGATGATGCAGTTGCCGCCGATGTCCTTGCCGACGGCAAACGAGAGCTTGGACTTGGCATTGCGGAATGCGGGCGAGTCGATAATGTCGCGCAGGCAGACCGCGCTGACGATCTTGTTCGGCACCTCGATGCCGACGGTCGAGATCTTGTCCGGGATGGGCGCGATGCGCACGTTCTCCACGCCGAGCGCGAGCGCAAGGTCGCCGGAGAGGTTCGTGACCTTGTTGAGCTTCACGCCCGCCTCAAGCTCGAGATCGTAGCGCGTGACCGTGGGGCCGCGCGTCACGTCGCGGATCGTGGCGTTGACGCCGAAGCTGCTCAGAGCGGTATCGAGCCGGTCACGGTTGAAGCGGATCTCCTCCGTTGCGTCGGTCTGATCGCGCTTTCCGGCGCGCAAAAACGACACCGGCGGCAGCTGATAGGCCGAGTGGTCGGCGTTCTCTCGCTCGATCGCGGAGGTGATCGCCGCCGTCTCTGCCGCAACGGCGGCGCTGGCCGCCTTTTTCGACGGCTTCGGCGGATCATGGATCTCCTGCGCGGCCGTCACGTCCACGCCGCAGATGTCCGCCGCCTCCTCCACGGACAGCGGCTGCACGTTCTGCGTCGCCTCTGCCGGCGCGGGCTTTTTCGCACCGCGGGCGGCCTTTTTGACCGGGATGGGATCGATCGGCTCGTCATCCGGCTCGGACGGCGTGTCCTCGACCGGAATATCGATGAGCTTTTTCTTGGCGACCGGCTTGTCCGGCGCGACGCGGCGCGCCCTGCGCTGCGGCTCGGGCTGCGGCGGCACGGCAGGCTCGTCCTCGTCGTCAAAGAGCGGCTGGTCTCCGTCATCCGGGATGTACTGCGCCTCGCGGTGCGCGCGCCACCATGTGACGATCTTGCCGACCGTCAGATCCATACTGCCGAGCACGCAGGCCACGAATGCCGCCATCGTCAGCGGCAGCGCCGCGTAAACGCTGATGCCGGCCTTGAGCAGATAGCCCACGCCGCCGGAGATGACGCCGCCGGAGGCAAGCGCCTTGCCGCCGTCATAGAGCTGGCCGACGATCGCGCCGAACGTCTGCGCCGTGAACGGCACGCGGCAGACCATGAGGTGCACGATCGTGCCGAACAGCGGCGCGATCAGCAGCGACGCCGTCACGCGCAGACCGAAGTGCCGCTCCGGATTGCGCACAAAGACCCAAGCCAGCAGCAGCATCGCAAACGGGAACGCCCAATAGCCCCAGCCCATAATGCCGGACAAAAAGCCCGCAAAGCCGTCTATGATGACGCCCTCGGCGTGAAACAGGCCAAGAAACGCGAGCAGCGACAGCACGATGCACACGATGGCATACGGCCACGTCGGCGCAGTCGGCGCAGGCGCGGGCGCTGCAGCAGGCTGCTTTTTTGCCGGCTGTTTTTTCGGCGCTGCAGCAGGTTTTTTTGCCGAGCCGGTTTTCTTTTTGGATGATGAAGTTGCCATGTAATAACGTCCTCTCAGAAAATCAGAGACAGCAGCATCGTCACTGCACCGGCGCCCCAGCAATAGTAGCTGAACGCGCCGAAGTGCCCCTTCGATGTCAGGCGCTTGACAAGGCCGATGGCCACGATGCCGGAAGCCATCGCCACAAGCATGCCGACCAGATATGCCGGCAGGAGCGAGACATCAATGCCCGTCTTGGCCGCTTTGGCCAAGGCCAGGATGTTCGCGCCCAGCACCGCGGGCAGCGACATCAGAAACGAGAAGCGCACCGCAAAGCTGCGCTCCAGCCCCGTGGCCATGCCGGCCGCGATCGTGGTACCCGACCGGGACAGGCCCGGAATCGTCGCCACAGCCTGACACACGCCGATGATGAGCGCGTCGCGCACGCGCATATTTTTCTCCGTGCGCGTGCCCTTTGGCATTTTATCGGCCACGAACAGCAGACAACCCGTGAGGATCAGCATGAGGCCGATGAAAAACGTGTGGTAATACAGCTGCTCCACTTTGTCGTTGATCGGCAGGATCAGAAACAACGGCAGCGTCGCAAGGATGATCATAAGTACCATGCGCGCCGCAGGAAACTGCTTCCGGCGCTGCTCAGCCGGCAGGCGCGTATTGCCGAAAAACGCGAACGTCTCGCGCACCATGGCCACGATGTCCCGCCAATAGACGATGCAGATCGAAACGAGTGTGCCCAGATGCAGCAGCACGTCAAAAAACAGATGACCGTCCTCTGCGGTAGACATATGAAACAGATTTTGCAGGATCGACAGATGGCCGGAGCTGGAGATCGGCAGAAACTCTGCGATGCCCTGCACCAGACCGAGCAGGATCGCATTCCAGATGGTCATGGATACACCTCCCAGTGCGCAAATAGCAACATTTTATGATAGCACAATTCCCGTTATTTCACAAGGGAAAACGGACGCAGCGCCCGTTTTCCCCGGTCGGACGGGTCACGCCTGCGTGTCGCAGTAAGCGGCAAGCACGCCGCGATACGTCATCCAGCAGTCAAATTTCGACACGAGCTCAAACGGCGCGTGCATGCTCAGCACCGGCACGCCGGCATCGATGGTATCAATGTTGCGGTCAGCCATGAACTTGGCGATCGTGCCGCCGCCGCCCTGATCGACCTTGCCCATCTCGGACAGCTGCCAGACGACGCCGTTGTCGGCGAAGAGGCGGCGCAGATAGGCCACGAGCTCGGCCGAGGCGTCGCTCGTGCCGGACTTGCCGCGCGCGCCCGTAAACTTGCAGATGCCCATGCCGTAGTTGAGTTTGGCCTCGGTGCGCTTGGCGCTCACCTCGGGGAAGCTCGGGTCATAGGCCGCGCACACATCCGCCGAGAGGCAGAAGCTCTTGGCAAAGCAGTGGCGCAGCGCGACGTCCTGCTGCTCGCAGAGGTCGGCCATGAACGCCTCGAACGCCTGCGACTGCATGCCGGACACGCCGTCGGAGCCGGTCTCCTCCTTGTCGGCGAGGATACACACGGCCGTGCGCTCCGGTGCGCCCTCGAGATCAAGGATCGCGCGCAGCTCGGCATAGGCACACACACGGTCATCCTGCCCGTAGGCGCCGATCATGCTGCGGTCAAAGCCGATGTCGCGCGCCGGGAACGCCGGCACGGCGGCGAGCTCCGCCGACAGGAAGTCCTCCTCCGTGATGCCGTATTCATCATGCAGCAGCGACAGCACAGCGAGCTTCACACGGTCGCCGCCCTCACCGGCATACGGCATGCTGCCGATGACGATGTTGAGTGCCTCGCCGGTGATGCCCTCTTCCATGGTCTTGCGCAGCTGATCCTTGCCGAGGTGCGGCAGGAGGTCGGTGATGACAAACTGCGGCTCGTCAGGCTCGCGGCCGATGGCGACGTCGATCGTGCTGCCGTCCTTGAGCGCGATCGTGCCGTGCAGCTCCAGCGGGATCGCGACCCACTGGTACTTCTTGATGCCGCCGTAATAGTGCGTCTTAAAATACGCCAGCTCCGAATCCTCATACATCGGCGTCTGCTTGAGATCGAGGCGCGGGGAATCGACGTGCGCGCCCGCGATCACACAGCCGTGATCGAGTGTCCGCTCGCCGAGCACGGCCAGCATGAGCGCCTTGCCGCGGTTATTCACATACACCTTAGAGCCCGGCTGCAGCTCCATGCCGAACGTATACGGCACAAAGCCCGCGTCCTCCGCCATGCGGATCGCCTCCTTGACAGCCTCGCGCTCGGTGCGCGCGGCGTCGAGAAAGCGCTTATACCCCTCGGCATAGGCAAAGATCTCACCGGTCTGTCCGGCGTCGATCTGATCGTACCCGTTCTTGGGCCGGTAAAACAGCTTTTCCTTCCACTGCTTGACTTCCTTATCTTCGCTCATGAGAGCACCTCCTGTATCAGTTGATGGCAGCGGCGCTGAAAATCGGCGAGCGTGCCGCCGTTATCCAGCACATGGCTGCAGTTCTGGACAAACCATTCGTTGGGCTTCTGCGCGTCGATGCGCGCCTCAGCATAATCGCGCGTCACACCCTCGCGCGCGATGAGCCGCTCGATACGCACCTCGCGCGGCGCCGTCACGCCGATGGTAACGGTGCACAGCTCCGCCAGCCCGCTCTCGATGAGCGCGATGGCATCGATCGCCTCGACCGTGCCGCCCTGCCGCGACCACGCG
>ENA-ORLT01000129-ORLT01000129.1-human-gut-metagenome-genome-assembly--contig:-NODE-129-length-23054-cov-7.38597_pt1 | contig 23054 bp, 25 predicted proteins | sample MGYA00243074_ERZ508838 | MGnify/ENA primary metagenome ERZ508838 (study PRJEB26277, sample SAMN04329833) | human gut metagenome | biome: human-associated habitat | host: Homo sapiens | place: USA...
CGATCCGGCAGCACCCCGCGCTCGAGGCACTCAGCCCCGGCTGCGTCAACAGCGTGCGCATCAACGCCGCGCGCGACCGCAGCGGCCATGTGCGGCTCATCGGCGCGTGCCTCAAATGCGGCGGCAGGAACGCCGCGACCGATAACTTCCATTCCGGCGGCGTGGCCTACCCGCTGGAGCTGGCGTCCGGCCGCGTCTGCGGTCCGGGGCGCAACAACACCGATCTGCACGACTACACGCGCCACCCCGCCTCCGGCGCATACCTGCCCGGCACGGTGCTCCCGTTCTGGCAGGAGCTCCCGGCATGCGTGTCTCAGGCCATGGACCGCGTGCCCGGCATGGGCTACGTCGGCTGGGACATCGCCGTCACGCCCGACGGTCCGGAGCTCATCGAGGGCAACTGGCACTGGCCGGGCGGCAACATCATTCAATTCGACGCAGTGGGCAAATACCCCCTGCTGCGTGACTGCACAGGTGAATCCGATGAACAACATTCTCACACAAAATAAACTCGTCAAAAATCTCCGCGCCTATCCCGTGCTGCGCAAGCGCTGGCGCGGCTACATCCGCGGCGTGCGCGCGCTTCCGGAGGGCTTTACGGAGGACAAGCTCTTTCACGACTACCTCAGGGTGCGCCGCAGCAACCCGGAAAAGCGTGTGTCCATGTCCGAATACATGATCTTCGGCTTCTACGGACTCACGACCGCGCAGCAAAAGCAGTACCTGACCGACGTGGAGGCAACGCTGCTCATGCGTCCGTACAACAGCATCGCCGAGCCGTATCTCAAGAGCAAGGTGACGTTTCTGAAGAACTTCACGCAGTTTGTCAGCCGCGGCTGGCTGTATCTGCCGGAGTCCGACCCCGAGGCATTCGACGCCTTCGTGCACCGCTACCACGTCATCGCGCTCAAGCCGCAGTATTCGAGCTGGGGCATCGGCTTCCGCAAGCTGACCGAGGCCGAATGGGACGCCGCGCCCGACCGGCAGGCGCTGTTTGACGAGCTGTGCGCGGGCAAGTATCTGGCCGAGGAGTTCGTGCAGTCCGATGATTCGCTCGCGCGCTTTCACCCGGCGTCGCTCAACACGCTGCGCGTCATCACCTTCCGCCGCGGCGACCGCTTTGAGGTCTTCGGCGCGGGGCTGCGCGTCGGCAACAACGGTCTGCACGTTGACAACGCCCACGGCGGCGGCATCTTCTGCGAGATCGACCCGGCAACCGGTGTCATCATGACCGACGGTCTCGACGAGCACGGCAACAGCTATCTCTGCCACCCGATGACCGGCGTGCCCTTTCGGGGCGAGGTGATCCCGCAATGGGAAGAGGTGCGCGCCTTCTGCCGCAGCGCCGCGCAGACGCTGCCGTGTCTGCGTGTCGTCGGCTGGGACGTGGCCATTTTGCCCGGCGGCAAGCTGGAGCTCATCGAGGGCAACCACAACCCCGGCATGAACATCGTGCAGGCGCCGGCCAAGCACGGCGTGCACGACAAGTTCGCGCACATGCTGCTCGACTTTTACGGTGACCCGGCGCAGTACGCCTGCGAGACGGTGAAGCAGCCATGAGCAATTTTACCTTTTCGCCCACGGATATTCCCGGCGTGCAGATCGTCGACGTGAAGTGCTTCGGCGATGCGCGCGGCTATTTCATGGAAACCTACAGGGCGGCCGACTTTGCCGCCGCCGGCATCACGGATGCGTTCGTGCAGGATAACCAGTCCTGCTCGCACCGCGGCGTGCTGCGCGGGCTGCACTTTCAAAAGCGGCACCAGCAGGCAAAGCTCGTGCGCGCGATCTCGGGCGAGATCTTTGACGTTGCCGTGGATCTGCGCCGCGGCAGCGCGACCTACGGCCGCTGGGTCGGCGTCGTGCTCAGCGCGGAAAACCGCCGCCAGCTCTACATCCCGCGCGGCTTTGCGCACGGGTTTCAGGTGCTGAGCGAGCAGGCCGTCTTTGCCTACAAGTGCGGCGATGTGTACCACCCCGAGGACGAGGGCGGTCTGCGCTACGACGATGCGGACATCTGCATCGTCTGGCCGGGACAGGACACGCCCATCCTCAGCGAAAAGGATCAGAACTGGCCGGCGCTGCGTGCGCTCGGCATCGAGCTGTGATGCAGCAAGCGCTGCGGAGGTGAGATCATGAACATACTCGTCACCGGCGCAAACGGTCTGCTTGGCCGTGCCGTCATGGCGGAGCTGCGCCGGCGCGGTCATCACGGCATCGCCGTCGGGCGCGCGCCGCAGTGCCGCAGCGCAGACGCGGCGGCGTATGTGCAGGCAGACCTCTGCGATACATCGGCTGTGCAGGCGCTCTTTGCCGGCGTGCAGCCGGACGCGGTCATCCACTGCGCCGCATGGACGGACGTGGACGGTGCGGAGCTGCCGGAAAACCGCGAGCAGGTGTTTGCCGTCAACCGGGACAGCACGCAAAACGTGGCTGAGGCCAGCCGTGACCACGGCTGCAAGCTGCTGTATGTGACGACGGACTATGTCTTTGACGGGACGTATCCCGCCCCCTACCCCGCGGACTGTGACCGCTTTGCCCCGCTGAACGTCTACGGGCAGAGCAAGCTCGCCGGTGAACGCGCCGTGTGCGGCACGCTCGCACAGCACTTCATCGTGCGCACCTCGTGGCTCTACGGCGCGGGCGGCAAAAACTTCGTACGCACCATGCTGCAGCTGAGCCGCACGCACGATATGCTGCGTGTCGTATGCGATCAGGTCGGCACGCCGACCTATGTCCCCGATCTCGCGCGGCTGCTCGCCGACATGGTCGAGACCGACCGCTACGGCCGCTACAACGCGGTCAACAGCGGCGGCTATCTGAGCTGGTATGATTTTGCGTGCGCGATCTTCCGCGCAGCCGGCATCCCCATGACCGTGCTGCCGGTGACGAGCGAGGAATACGGTCAGAGCCGCGCCGTGCGCCCGCGCAACAGCCGCCTCGACACGGCCAAGCTGGCAGCCGCCGGTTTCCGGCCGCTGCCCGACTGGCAGGACGCGCTGGAGCGCTATCTCGCCATGGAGCAAACATAAAACGACCGGGACGTCCCGCACCAACGTGCGCGGACGCCCCGGTTTTCTGTTATTCAGCGCTTAGGCTTGATGAGCGACACGAACGACGATACGCCGAGCTCCTTCCGCCCGCACGGATAGACGAGCAGTGTGCGCGCCTTCGCCCGGAAACCGTGCAGCGGGCGAAAAACGACGCCGGAGATCCCCCAATCGGCCATGCTCGCCGGCATGATGCTGAAGGCGAGACCGGCATGGATGATGAGCGCGATGCCGTAAAAATCGTCGGCATACATACGCGGGTTGCCGCCCAGACCCATGGATGCGTACATCCCGGCGATCTGTGCGGCCGAGGGCTGACTGTCCTGCGCACGGTTGAGCACGATCGGCATTCCCTTGAGCTCGCACGGATGGATCTCCGCCTTTGCCGCCAGCGGGTGCTCGGCGCTGATCATGACCACGCACGGGTCTGCACGCGTGACGCAGCTGGCGAGCTCGGCATCGAGCACGACGCCGAAGCCGGAGAGCACGGCCATGTCCAGCCGTCCCTCAGCCAGCGCGGTGAGAAGACTCCGGTTGCTGCCGAGCTGAAACGAGAACGCCGCCTCCGGATACAGCCGGTGATACTTGCGGATCTGCGCAACAATCGTCCACAGCTCATATGCCCCGGCATAACCGATGCGCAGATCCGTCGCGCTGCCGAGCGCGATTTTCTTGCCCTGCGCTGCGGCGTCGTTATAGCGGATGAGCAGCTGCCGGCACTGCCGGTAGAACACCTCGCCCGCCGGCGTCAGGCTCACGCCGCGCTTGCCGCGCACGAACAGCGCATAGCCAAGCTCCTGCTCCAGCAGCTTGATCTGCTGGCTGACTGCCGTCTGCGAAATGCACTGCTCCTCGGCGGCACGGGTGAAATTGAGGTGCTCTGCAGCCGATAAGAACACCGGAAGGCGCTGAATGCTCACAGTTTCCACACTCCTTGTCGAATAAGCAACGCTCAGCAGCGAAATATTGCTTTCTTTTATTATATCCATAACTTTTTCTTCTGACAAGGTCATAAAACGATATTGGACTGCGCTCTATAAAAATGATACAATTTTAACAAGGCAAGCATCAAGTCACACCCGTTCAAGAGTCATCAAACATTCCGTTTCATAAGGAGGACAAATACCATGGAAAAGATGCGTTTTGAAGGCAAGGTCGTCATCGTGACCGGCGCGAGCTCGGGCATTGGCCGCTCGACCGCGCGGCTGTTCGCCATGGAGGGCGCGAAGGTCGTCGCCGCGGCACGCCGCATGAAGCGTCTGGAGGAGCTGCGCGACAAGGTCGCCGCTGAAAATGCGCCCGGCGTCATCCTGCCGGTCAAAACGGACGTGCGCGACCCGGCACAGATCGAGGCCATGTTCGACACCTGCCTCAAGGAGTTCGGCCATCTGGACATCCTCGTCAACAACGCCGGTGTGCTCGACGGTCAGCTCCCCATCCACGAGACGACGCCGGAGGTCTACGACATGATCTACGAGACCAACCAGCGCGCCGTGTTCCTGTGCTGCCAGCGCGCGATCAAGATCTTCCTCGAGCAGGGCACGCCGGCGAACATCGTCAACGTCGCCTCGGCGGCGTCCCTGCGCGGTCTGAAGGGCGGCGCGATGTACGTCACGACCAAGCACGCCGTGCTCGGCCTGACGCGCAACATCTCCGCCTCGTTTTTCGAGCGCGGCATCCGCTGCAACTGCATCGAGCCCGCGAACATCCTCACCGAGATCAACAAAGTGCCGCGCGAAAAGGGCATCGGCATCCTCGAGTGGCAGATGCGCGCCGGCAAGGCCGCCCCGCTGCACACCATCACGAAGCCCGGCGAGAAAAAGCCCATGCTCGGAAAGCCGAAGGACTGCGCCAACGCCATCGCCTATCTCGCCGACGACGTCGCCGCGCGCTACATCTCCGGCGCGGAGCTGAAGGTCGACGCCGGCTGGCTGAATATGTGACGCGCACGCAAAGGAGGCAAAACGATGTCTACACAGTATAAGGACTATTACGGCACGCATATGCCGTTTGGCCAGTTCCCGAAATTCGGCGTTCTCTCGAGCGTCAAGGTGCTCATGACCGGCACGAACATCGCCGGCCCCTTTGCCGCAAGCATCATGGCCGAGATGGGCGCGCAGGTCATTCAGGTCGAGGCACCGAATATGCCGTGCCAGACGCGCGGCAACTACGGCTACTCGCAGGATCACCGCAACACCTATTCCATCACGCTCAACACCCGCACCGCCAAGGGTCGCGAGGTGCTCGAAAAGCTCATCGCGTGGGCGGACATCTGGATCGAATCCGGCCGCCCCGGCACCTATGCGAAAAACGGTCTGAGCGACGAGCATATGTGGAAGATCAACCGCAAGCTCGCCATCGTCCACGTCTCCGGCTACGGGCAGACAGGTCCCGACAGGAACAAGGCGGCGTATGACGTCTCGGGTCAGGCCATGGGCGGCTATATGTACATGAACGGCACGAGCCCCACCTCTCCCCCGCTGAAGGTCAACCCCTATCTGTCCGACTACGCCACCGCCTACAACGCGTGCATCTGCGCGCTGTCGATCATGACCAACGCCCGCATCACCGGCGAGGGTGACGCGTGCGACGTGTCGCAGTATGAGACGATGTTCCGCCTGCTCGGCAGCTATCCGGCCGAGTGGTTCAACAAGGGTTATCCCGCTCCCGGCGAGCCGGTCAAATACCGCACCGGCAACGTCAGCGACATGGCGGCCGGATTCTCGTTTTATGACTGCAAGGACGGCGGCACGATCTTCATCGGCATGGTCGGCGCGGGCAACACGAAAATGGGCTACCCGCTCGTCGGTCTGCCGACGCCGGGCGACGGCACCGACCCCGACTTCCCCGCGGGCATGACCGGCTCGCTCAAGTCCCTGCCGCGCGGTCAGCGCATCGAGGCCGCCATCACGAAATTCTGCGCCGAGCGCACGGTCGACGAGGTCGAGGCCATCATGAACCAAGCCGGCATCCCGAACCAGAAGGCCTTCGGGCCGGCGGACATCGAAAAGAGCGCGCAGTACGCCGCCCGCAACGACATCGCCACCTGGACCGACAGCATCTACGGCGAGATGAAGGGCATCGGCATCACGAACAAGTTCAAGAAAAACCCCGCGCAGATCGTCGCCTCCGCGCCGACCTTCGGCGAACACAGCCGCGAGGTGCTCTCCTTCCTCGGCTACACCGACGAGCAGATCGACGATATGTACGCCAAGGGCATCACCGCGACCATGGACCCGCGCGAGACCGCGCAGCTGTGGCACCTCAAGGACTGGCAGTTCTTCTGGCGCGACGATCAGGCCGAAAAGCTGGATCTGTAAACGAATAACCCAACAGAAACGGAGGTCTTAAACATGGCAAGCTACACCCCCGGAACCTATGAGGGCGCCGCCCGCGGCTACGGCGGCAAGCTCTTCGTGCGCGTGACGGTATCGGAAGACCGGATCGAAGCCGTCACCGTAACGCAGCACAAGGAATACCGCGGCATTGCCTGGGGCTGAATACGACGCCGATCGAGCGCTATCCGGAGCTGATCGAGGAGTACCAGTCGCTGAACATCCCCGTTGTCGACGGTGCAGACCTGACATGTGCCGCGATCTTAGACGCAACGGCGGCAGCGCTCAAGGCCGCCGGTGCGTCCAAGGAGGACATTGCCGCGCTCAGGGCCGCTCCCGCTCCCAAAGCGCCGGAATATCCGGACGAGGTACGCACGGTCGACGTGGTCGTGTGCGGCGCGGGCGCGGGCGGTCTGGCAGCAGCCATCGAGGCAAAGCTGGCTGGCGCCGATGTCGTGATCGTGGAAAAGCAGGGCATTACCGGCGGTGCAACCGCGAGAAGCGGCGGCAAGCTCCTCGGTGCCGGAACGCGGTGGCAGAAAAAGCAGGGGCTTTTCGACACGAAGGACATGGTCTATGACTACCTCATGGACGTTGGCAACCGCAGCGGCAAGTTTATGGACGCATCGAAAAACCGGTATCTGGTCGACCACCTCAACCAGACGCTCGACTGGCTCACCTCCATCGAGGCGACCGTGAAGGGCGACCCTGTGCAGGTGCTCGCCCAGCCGTGGGAGCCGCTGTCCAAGCCGGTGGAGAAGGATGGCGTGCTCAAGACGCACTTTGACGTGCTCGACGTCGAGCCCATCCACGTCAGCCTGCAGCCGTGGCGCGTGCACAATTCTCCCGGCGGCGGCGGTCAGACCAACGGCGAGGGCGGCGAGATCTCCACGCCCCTGACGCTGTACTATGAAAATGACCTCGGCGGTGAGATCATCTATGACACCGCCATGGATGAGATCCTCACGGATGAGGCGGGGGCCGTCACCGGCGTGACGTGCACGCGCAAGGGCGGCGCCAAGCTCACGCTCTACGCGAAAAAGGGCGTCATCCTCGCGACCGGCGGCTATGCCCGCAACAAGGATATGGTCGCGCGCTATCCCGTCGCGCACTACTTCAGCAACGTGCCGCACGGCAACGTCGGCGACGGGCTGACGGCCGCCGAGAAGCTCGGCGCGCGCAACTTCGAGCACCCGGCCGTGCAGGTCGTGTACACGAGCCTGACCAACGGTGTCGGCATCAACGACGAGTCCGGCCTCATCGTCAACGACCGTGGCGAACGTGTCGTCAATGAGTGGAGCTATCAGTACACGGTCAGCGACGCCATCGCCCGCTCCGGCAGCAACTGCGCCTGGTACATCACAAGCGGCAAGGAGCCCTACGGCGGCGTGCAGTATGGCTACAAGGCCGCTGTTGCCGGCAAGTCCAAGGATCCCTGCGCGGCCTCCATTGAGGGGCTGGCCAAGAAGATGGGCTGCGACCCGGCGACGCTGCAGGCGACCTATGACCGCTACTGCGAGCTGGTCGAACGTGGCGTCGACGAGGATTTCGGCAAGCCGGCTGAATTCCTGCACCCGATCAAGGGCCCCAAGTTTGTCGCGCTGCGTCTGCATCCGTGCGTGACCGTCACATTCGGCGGCCTCGAGACGGACATCTCCGCGCGCGTCATGAAGCCCGACGGCTCCGTGATCCCGCACCTGTACGCCGCGGGCGAAGTTGCCGGCACCGGCATGTACGGCACGCAGTACCCGACCTGCGGCACGTCGATCGGCAGCGCCCTGTTCTATGGACGCATCGCCGGGCGCGCCGTCACCGATCAGGCTTTGCTGTAATCCCCCCCCTTACAGCATCCCAGATACGCAAGCGCCTCAGAGTCAAACTCTGAGGCGCTTTTTTGTACCGGAAAGGAAATCCTCTTCTTCATTAAGCAGCCGCATCGACCCCCCGCACCTCAGAGCGTGACGACTGTGCTCAGATAGGCGGCATCAAATAGCGTTTCAACAATTGCCTGCATCGTTTAGTCTCCTTTTTCGTGCTGGAATGCTGTTTTCTCTTCGCCGGCGGCGATGACCGCCCTGACGAACTGATAACCGAAGCGAATACCGGCCGTCAGCAGCGAAGCGCCGAGGCCGGTATAGAACACCGCGATGAAGCGATCCGGCGCGATGCCGCTCGAACGCAGCCAGATACCGCCGCTCATCATCACGGCCATGATGATGAAGGACTTCACATCGAAGAACTTGAGGAAGAAATGACGCTCCTCCTCATAGCCCGTGATCCGGGCCGTGTGCTTTTTGACCAATCTGCCGAATATGAAATACTGGAACACGGCAAAGACCAGCGCTGACAGCACGAAATTCAGCACACTCAGATAGGCGGGATAAGCCAGCACCCCGAGGCGCAGGATGTTAACGCCCGCCGCCCCCCACACGAGACAGGCGATGAGCAGCAGTGTGTTGCGTTTGACTTTCATGACATTCGACCTTTCTATGTGAACAGTGTTCATTTTGCAGTTTGCAATTGCCCGCCGCAAGGCGGGCTTTTGGATTTAATACAGCGTTCTGCGCACGATCTCCAGCACGGCAGTGGGATCGCAGTCCTGCTGCAGCATGGCCGAGAGCATCTGCGAAAAGAGCACGTCCGCAAACTGCTCCACGGTGAAGGTGTCCGTAAAGGCGTCCGGCCGGATCTTCGCGTCGCGCCTGAGCACCGCGCACAGCCCCGCCAGAATATGCCCCCACGTCTGCTGCATACGCCGTTTGCCGTCGGGCCGCTCATCCCGAAGGAAGCCGATGGAGTGCAGGGTGAAAAAGCCGGGATACTGCTCACAGCCGTAGGCGATGCGCGTATACATCCACGTGACGCACGTCTGCACATCCTGAAACACGTCCGCGTCATCCGGGCGATGGAAGATCTCCTGCCAGACGCTGCCGACCGTTTCGCTCAGCAGCGCAGCCTTGGAATCAAAGTAATTATAGATCGAGCCCACCGATACGCCGCAGGCCGCGGCGACCGAGCGGATGCTGACCGAGGACCACCCCTGCTGCCGGATCAGCTCCCGGCTGGTTTTCAGGATCTCCTCTTTGGATGTGACTGCTGCGTTCATACAAGCACCTCAACTTGAACTGTGTTCATGTTCGAGCATAATTATACGCAGATCCCGTCGGAAGTCAAGTACAAAAACCGACAAAAAGCCATACGCCTCCCGGCCCATTCCACTGCCCCTTGCATGCACGACAGCGAAGGCGCACAACGCGCCTTCGCTGTCGATATCCGTTTTCTGTGCTCCCGCGCTGCTGCGCGGACAGGCCCCCGGCCCCGGCAGCAGCTGCTGCGGCCAAAGGAGCATGCTGCCCACCACCTCACACGTCGCGGAATACGTCGATCATCCCCGCAAACCACAACAGCTCGCCTGCAAAGCGGCGGCGCAGCTGCGCCGGGTCTTCATTACCCTTGCCGACATCGAAAAAGCCGCGTCCGCTATGAACGGCAAGGTACAGTCTGCCATCGCGATTGAGATTCACGGCAAATTTCCCGAAGGCGGAATCCGCCAGCGTCAGGATCCGCGCCGCACGGTCGGGCATCAGGATGCGCAGAGCGGCGGCTTCATCGCCGCAGCTCACGCAAAAGCGCCTGTCAAAGTCCTCATTGCCCGTTCTGACGGTTTTGACGCTCAGAAACCTGTCCAGCCCCTCTCTCGGCCAGATGGTCAGCCATGTGGAAAACGCGCAGCTGAGTTCACACAGCAGCCACTGGCCGGTATAGACCTCATGCTCGGTTTTCTCCCACTGTCCGCTTTCCTCGCGCTGAAACGCGTCCACCTCCGTCAGCTTGACGGTGCACAGCTCCGTAGTCAGTCCCTGATATGTACCGCGGATGTACCCGCTGCCGCTGCAATAGCTGTGGCCGGGCAGCGGGATGTTCGTGTCCTCGGCGTTGAGAAGATGCGCAACGGGATCGATCTGCACGTTCTCGAACACGGCGCTCACCACATCCGGCGCGATCGCCCGGAAGGCCTGCTGCCCCGCCTGTTCTCTGGTTTTTCTCTGTATCGTCTGCCCCAGTGTGAGGATCACGCCACCCAAAATGACCGGCACGATGTTGCCGCCCAGGACCATGCCTGCCACAGCGATGACCACTCCCACCAGGGAGAGGAGTCTACCGGTCAGTTTGCCGCTCTTGTGCCTGCGCAGCTGCTGCGAGAGCGCCTCGTCTGTCATGCTTCTGTTCTTTTCTTCCATATCCTTCTCCTTATTCCGCCGCGCCGATCAAAGCCGGGCTCGCCATGAGCTGATCCAGCACACAGCACATCTCCTGCAGCGAACGGACGTAGCTCCTGCGCACCGCGTCAAGATCGCGCAGGTCCACGCTGCCCGCAACTGCAGCAAAGGCGTAGTCCGTCTCCAGTGCCAGCGAAAAGGTGTTTTCCCACCAGCAAAGGCTCAGCAGCTGCCCTTCGACGCTGCGGTCGAACGCCGTCAAAAACCCGATCGTCTGCGGCGTCAGCAGACGGACAGCGTCTTGCTCGCTGTCCGCCGCGACGCAGAAGCTGCGGTCAAACGCCGCGTGCCCCGTCAGGATGCCGCGGGGACTGTCGACCGTCCGCACGGCCGCAAGCACAGGCGATGCGGCGGAGACACGCGCCGCACAGCGCAGGACAAGCCCGTGGAAAACCAAGCTGCTGCAAGTCTCGAAGCCCTCATGGGGCGTCCCTCTCTGATACACGTGATCCAGCCGCACATTTGCGGCGGAAAAATGCACACCGCCATGCTCCCCCTCGTGGAAGTTTTCCACGCTGCATGTCTCCCATTCGCCGTCGAGCAGATGCAGTGCCTTCATGAACGGCTCGTCAATGCGCATTTCCGGCGTGTGGATGTCCGGGCCGAAGGTTTTCTCCCATTCCGAGCGGAAAAAGTCTCCCAGCTGCTCGTGCATCAGCGCTTTCAGCTTTTTCTGTGCCCCGCCGCCGAAAACGACCGCACAGCAGACCCCGCCGAAAAACAGCACCGTCACAAGGATCGCCCTGAGCAATGCGGCCTGCACCGTAAAAAAGCAAACGGTACCGCTCACTGCGCCGGCCAGCCCCACCAGAAGCCAGACGGCAGACCGCCTCTGGAGGCCGCCGAGCCGCTTTGACAGCTCCGCATCCGCCATGCGTCCGGCATCCGGCGCGGCAAAAGCGCTGCGTTTTTTGTCCATCGCCGCACCGCCCTCAGTCGCAGAGATCGAAAAACAGGCAGCTGTAGGGATCTAAGGTATCAATGTCCATAATGGCCGCCTCCGGACAAATGCTGTCGAGCTGCATGCGTTTGGCACTCTCCTTGTAGGTCAGCGGCTGTGCCTCGGCGGCAAAGATCAGCCCGTTATAATCCTCCGGGATATAGACCACATAGCTCTTGGTCAGAACCTGCGCCCAGTCGCTGACGTTATATTCCCACTCGGTCGAATAGGCGAATTCAATGAGATAGCTGCTGCCCTGCCAGCTGATGGTGTAGAGATAGTAGTTTTCCCCGCGCTGGCTGTTTCCGTAGGCCGTTGAGGCGGTAAGCCACGTGCCGGTATAATAATCATAGAGCTCGCTGCTCGTGACGGTGATGTACTGCTGGTCGAAATACGGAATGGCGCCCTCCGGAATGTAGCAGATGGCATCAAAGTGCAGCTCGCGGATGCCATCGTGCGTGTAGTCGCCGTTTTTGACGATCTCCCAATAGCAGTCGTCGGTGTTGTAGCCGTCACCGAGGCCGGAATAGCTGCAGACCCCGTCCTCGAGCAGGAACGTGCCCATCTCCACGGCGGCATTGATCTGAAGGCCGTTTCTTGTGAAATACGGCTGGCTGCTCAGCACGCCGCCGACCGCGACCGTGGACAGATCCTCCCGGAAGACGTAGCGCTCGACTGGGTCCCAGATCCAGATCATCTCGGTCGTGTCGCCGCTCTTGTGCAGGAAGCGCACCAGCACGTCGCTCTCGCCGTCGCCGTCGATATCGTCAAAGGAGATAGCGTGAAACGCCTCCTCCGCATCGGGGATGCTCACGGGAAAAGACACGCTGTCGAACAGCACCTGCTCCGGCATATCCCGGTAGAACGCCGCGCTGCTCTCACTCACCGTGACCAGCACATCCACGCTGTCACCGTCATGGGTGATGGTGCCGCTGTCGGCCACCGCGCCGCTGGCGCGCCAGTCGTCTCCTGCAGTGTCGTCGGATTTGCCGCAGGCGGCGGCGCTCAGGCACAGCGCCAGCGCCAGCGCAGAGGCAATCAGATGTCTCCATCGTTGTTTCATGATCCTGTCCTCCCTTTCTGTCTCTTTGTCCGATGGCAAATGCCCTTGCCGTCACGCCATTTTCTGATAATAATCGTACTCGCCGCCCCAATACATCGTACTGCTGTCGATGAGGGTGAAGTCATAGGCGACATCTGCAAATCTCGTGGAAACGGCGTAATACAGCGTCTCCTCGCCGCTGCGCTCCACCTGAATCGTGCCGCAGTCCACCATGGTGGGATCGCCATCGCCGCCGGGACGCTCCATCAGCTCCCATCCGCCGGCCTGATCGATCACGAGGATGCTGGGCGCGTCGGCCTCGGCATCCAGATACCATGTGCCCGCCAGCATCTCAAAGCCGGTGTCGCCGATCGTCTCCCCCCGGTAGATCGCCGCTCACCTTTGCAAACGTGCCGAGGCTCACCACGTCCAGCGCGCCGGCCTCGTCGATCTGGCTGCGGTAGGCAACGCCGTCGTGCTCGTTGTAAAAATAATCACAGCCGTAGTCCGGAACGAACTGGATAAAGCCGCTGGCGGTCACCTCGTCGCCGGCATCGTAGAGCGCAAAGCGCACCTCGTCGCCGTCGCCGCCGGCCTCAATGAGCATCGTGCTGCCGTCGTCGCCCGCCCACGTGCCGCCGTAGTCAGACAGGCTCGCCATCCGCTCGCTATCCTTGACCATGCCCTCAAAGGAATCGGGCGCGGCATCCGTGTCGGTGTCGGTATCGCCGCCGCTTCCGCAGGCGGCCAGGCTCAGGCACACCGCCAGCAGCAATGCGGGAAGCAGGAAATTTATAAAGCGTCTCATTGTGTGTTTCTCCTTTTTCAAATCAACTGTGTCAATGCTCCTGTTCCGCCATGGACAATATCTCATCGTGGCTCAGCTCCACATCACCGAAGCGGACAAAAATGCCGTTGGTCACGGCGCTGCCCCACACCTGCGGATCAGAAAGTGCGCAGAAGCGCGTTTTGTCCAGATACGGCTTCATGTCCAACAGGAGCCGACTTCCGGACACGAAATCGACCTGCAGAACATGGTCAGGCAGCGGCGTGACCGCTGTGAGATATCTTCGGTTCAAGTGCGTACCCTCCTTTCCGCAAAAATAAAAGATCCACCGTACAAGCATTGTACGGTGGATGCGGCGGGAGAACCATTAACCAAAGGTTAGGTCTTTTCATGCAGCAGCGCGGCAAGCTGTGCACGCTTGGTGCGGGTGTCTCCCTCAATATGGAGTTTGGAATAGATCTGATTCACATACTGCTTGACGCTTCCCTCGGAGAGGTAGCATTTTTGTGCGATCTCGCGGTTGCTCAGGCGCTGCGCCATCAGCTCCACGATCTCAAATTCCCGCGCCGTCAGTGCGCGGAAGGCCGCCGGACGGAGACGCTCTGCGCCTCGCGCCTGCGCCGCTTCGCCGAGTGCGGTGATCCTTGCGGCAAAAGCGGATCGCGTTTCCCGTGCCAGCAAGGGCTTCAGGAGACTGTAGTTTTCCGCGAACGGCATCACAAGGCCGTCCGGTTCGGCGTCCGAAAGCGCCTTTTGCAGCCATGCGTGCGCCGTCTCGGGCTTGCCCAGCCTGGCATACGCCGCTGCCGTCTGGACGCGGATGTGCAGCGCCACCAGCGCGTAGTGCATCGCCTCGCACGCCGCCAGCAGCTCCGCGCTGCGCCCCACCACCTTGGCATACGCCCCCTGGGCAAGATACACCTGGTTTTCGATCATTTCCATCATGGGCTTGCCCGGCGCGAGCAGATGGATATCAGAGAGCCGGTGCTGCGAAAAGATTTCCGGGATCTTGTCCGTTTCGCCCCGCAGCGCATGATAATAGGCGCTCGTGGCGCTCCAGATGTTGATCCATGATGCGTCATGATAGCGCAGCAGCGCCGCATAGCGCTCAGAGAAGGTGTAGCGCCGCTCCACATCGGTGTGCAGCGAGAGCCGCCATGACAGGAAGTCACAGCAGAGCGCCATATTGATCTGCCCGTTGCCGCTGACCTGCGCATACGCGCGCTCCAGCTCGATGTGCGCGTCGGTAACGTGTCCCTGATAAAACAGCGCCTCCGCGCGCATGATCGTCTCCGCGCCCTGCCCGTGACAGTTCGTGACCCGATAGTAATGGGGCATACACTCGTCCATCTCGGCCAGCTCGCTTTCCAGCTCTCCCGGCGCGCGGTAGAACATCATCAAAACGGACGGCGAGCCAAAGGTCCAGCCGCCGCCGGACTGGATGCTGATAGCGGGGCGGGACATCCGGCTGCTGGCGCTGCGGTGCAGGTGGCTCATGGCGCTGATGTCGTTGTAGCAGAGGAAGCTCAAAATGAGATCGCATTCGCCCAGCAGGTTGCCGCGCTCCTCCTCCGGCATCTCCGGATGCTCCTCGATGGCCGTCAGCAGCAGGGCCTTCAGCTCCAGCATCTTTGGGATCTGCCGCCATGTGAACATCCTGCGCATCAGCACCAACATGGCAAAGGGATCGGCCTTGAGCGTTTCGGCCGGACATTTGTCCAGCGCCTCAAGTACATCCTCCGGCTTCAGCGATGCCAGCAGGATGCCCGCATCGCTGCGGATGACCCGCAGCAGCGCAGCGTAGTCTTCGCTCCTCCGGTAGGCGGCAATGGCGTGCAGATACTGTTCGTGCTGCTCATACCAGCTACCGAAGCGCTGCCAATACAGCCGCTGCGTATCCGGCTCCATCGTCAGAAAGCTCCGCTCGGCGCATGCTTTCATCATATGGTGGAAGCGATAGGCCGGCCCATCCGGCAGGCGCGCGACGAAGGCGTTCTGCTCTGTGAGCCGGGAGAGGATCTGCCCCGCGTCCGCATCGCCCGTGATATACTGCGCCATCTCCACGGTAAACTCATCGGCAAGCCCCATAACCGCCAGAAACTGCCGCTGCTTTTCCGGCAGCGGATCGATCATGGCAGCGGTAAAGGTGGCATAAATGTCGGAATGGCGGCTGGGCAGCACGCCGCGCTCGGAGAGCGTGCGCAGATTCAGATACACGGCGGAAAACCAGCCCTCGCTGGAGTAGAGAAGGCGTTCGACCTGTGCATCGGAAAGCTCCGTGCCGCAGCGGTGCGCATAAACGGCAAGCTCCGTATGGTTGAGGCGCAGCTGCTCCGTGCCGATCTGATACACCCGCGCCCCCAGCCGCACCACCTCCGCAGCAGGCAGAAAGCGATCCCGGCTGGCGACGATCAGATGCACATTCGCCGGCAGCCGGTTTGCCAGCATACACAGAAACAGCGATGCGCGCTGATCCGTCAGCAGGTGAAAATCGTCGATGAAGAGATAACAGGCCGTCTCGCCCGCCAGCGCATGGCACAGATCATCTATCAGCAGGCCGCCGCCCGCCGCGTCCGTCGGGCAGGGATACTCCCGCAGGAAGGGAAAGCCCGCGCGGGCAAACGCCTCCTGTGCGCTTTTCCAGAAGATCGCAAGGTTGTCGGAATATACGCTGATGCGGATGCTGTGCAGGGGCTCCGCTCTGGCGCGCTCACCGAGATACCAGTTCACCGCCGTGGTCTTCCCGTAGCCCATGGGCGCGACCACCGTGGTCATGGCGCAGCGGGAGATGGGCCGCAGGCTCTCCTGCAGCCGCTCGGATATGTAAACGGTGTTCAGATTCCACTTCGCTTTTGGCATCCTGCATACCTCCAACGATGCATTCTTCCGCAGATTCCGGCGCGGCCGATCCTGCGTTTGCTTTGATTATATCATGCAGATCTGCACACGAAAAGCCCATCTTGTCCGTAAAAATGGACCCCCGTAATAACGCCCCCCGCACGGCAGCGATGCCATCGCCCGCTCTCGCCGCCTCTTGCAAAACGCGAAAAAGTACAGTATAATGAACGCAGGGTCATTGCATTGCTGCAGAAATGCAGCTATTTTAAGGAACGCAAGTTAGTCTAATCTAACTCCGATGTATTTCAGACCGGTCAGATCAGGTGAACGATAAAATACTACGAAAAGGCGGTGCAACAAATGGAAGTCTTTCTCGGAATACTGATTCCCTTTCTCGGCACAACACTGGGTGCTGCCTGCGTATTCTTTATGAAAAAGTCGCTGGGCGATCTGGTTCAGCGCTCTCTTGCCGGCTTTGCCGCCGGAGTGATGGTGGCGGCCTCGATATGGAGCCTGCTGATCCCCGCCATTGCGCAGTCCGATCACATGGGCAGGCTGTCTTTTCTCCCCGCGTTGGCCGGCTTTTGGGCCGGGGTGCTGTTTTTGCTCCTGCTCGACCGGCTGATCCCCCACCTCCATGTGGGCAGCGATCAGGCCGAGGGGCCGAAGAGCAAACTGGGCCGCACGACCATGATGGTGCTGGCAGTGACGCTGCACAACATTCCGGAGGGCATGGCGGTGGGCGTCATGTACGCGGGGTTTCTCGCGGGGAACACGCAGATCACGGCAGCAAGTGCACTCGCTTTGTCGCTCGGCATCGCCATTCAGAACTTTCCCGAAGGGGCGATCATCTCCATGCCGCTCCGGGCGGAAGGCGTGCGTAAGGGCAAGGCATTTTGGGGCGGTGTACTTTCCGGTGCCGTCGAGCCGATCGGCGCGGTGCTGACCATCCTCGCCGCGCAGCTTGTGATCCCGGCGCTGCCGTATCTTTTAAGCTTTGCGGCCGGTGCCATGCTCTATGTTGTGGTGGAGGAGCTGTTCCCTGAAATGTCCCAGGGAAAGCTCTCCAACCTCGGAACAGTTTTCTTTGCTGTCGGTTTCAGCGTGATGATGACGCTGGATGTGGCGCTGGGATAGACGCGAGGGTGCAACAGTCTTTGCCGTCGCCGGCTGCACCTTGATTCTACCGATCCCGCAAAACCCTGGGGCCGGTGTATTTCTGAACCGAGGGAGGTTAGTTTTTGGTGCAACACTGGTGCAACATCACAGGGCATTTTATAGCCGAAAACAGCCTGAATTGCGCCTAATTTTTTACAGCAGCAACGGCGAAGAAAAACCTGCAGCCATTGAAACTACAGGGTTTTTTCGTGGTACGCCCGAGCGGATTTCCCCTCCCGGGGATAAACCTCGAATCCGCGGCGCACAGCAAAAAAACCTGCCTCACGGCAGGTTTTTTGTGGTACGCCCGAGCGGATTTCCCCTCTCGGGGATAAACCTCGAATCCGCGGCGCACAGCAAAAAAACCTGCCTCACGGCAGGTTTTTTCGTGGTACGCCCGAGCGGATTCGAACCGCTGGCCTACAGAGTCGGAGTCTGTCACTCTATCCAGCTGAGCTACGGGCGCATATTCAGCAGGAGTTATTATAGCAAAGTCCGGCTGAAAAGTAAAGCGGATTTTCTGTTTCCATTCGCTGCGCCGGACGCCCGCTGTATACAGGTGCAAATGCGCAGTCCCAGACGGCACAAAAGGCCGCTTGCGTTCGATTCGAAAGCGGCGTTTTCGTTTCGCAAGTGCCGCGATTGCAATCCCGGAATCTATCTGATACAATCATAATCGGAATTGGAGCATGCACCAAACCAATACGCCTGAGGGAGGGATCTCATGCAGATCGCGGGTCTGGACGACATGGACAACCGGATCATTGACCTGCTGCTGAAAGACGGCAGAGCGTCCTATTCGGAGATCGGAGCAGCCGTAGGCCTGTCACGAACGGCGGTAAAAAACCGCATTCGGGCGCTGGAGGCATCCGGAATTATCCGCGGCTATCAGGCGATCCTCGACCCACAGGCATCCACCGGAGGCATGACCTTCGTGGTGAATATCGAAACGGAGGCCGCACAGTTTGCGGCGATCAAAGATGCCATGACGGCTGCGCCGGAAACGCTGACGCTGATGCAGACCACCGGCAGCTGCCATCTGGTAGCGCTGTGCTATGCGCCGAGCGTAGCGGATATGCGGCTGTTCGTCCGGGCGCTGTACCAGCGCACGCCCGGTATCCTGAGCATCAGCGCAAACTCCGTGCTCGATCTCATCAAGGGATTCATCGCCCCCGGAATTTCAAATTTCGAGGTGTATGAACATGACCGAACAGCAGCTGCTCAGCGCTCTGACACAGACCGCTGAAGCCACCGGCCTTCCGGCCGCTCTGCAGCATTATTACGGCGGCAATATCCGCCTCTCGCTGCCCTTCGAAAGCCACACATGTGCGGCGTCCATCGATGAGCTGACGCTCTCCGTGCGCAGTCAGAACGCGCTCAAACGCGCGGGCCTGTTCACCGTCGGTGCCATCGTGCAGGCGCTGGAGGCGGACGAGCTGGGCAAGATCCGCAACCTCGGCCGCAAGAGCATCGCCGAGATCAAAACGCGCGTCACCGTCTTCGGCTTTGAAGCCCTGTCCGGTGACGGAAAGCGGGCATTTTTCCGCAGCCTGATGGCCGAGAATCCCGAAAAGACGCGCTCGCTCTGCGCATGGGAGCAATAGCCTATGGACTGGAATCACAACGGAGAGCAGGATACGGAAGACGATAGCATCGACAGGAAGCTCAGCGAAGACGGCCAGGAGCGGGCAGAGCCGACGTCGGACCGGCCGGGCGCCGCGCGCATCCGCTTTGACATCTGGCTTCCCTTGATCTATCTCTGCTTGCTGCTGCCGGGAGATATCCCGATCAACGGCTTTACGATGGTCATCGGGCTGATCTGCGCCGCAGCCCTTGCATGGAAATTTCTCAAGTGGCTTTATCGGTAACTGCAGAAAGCGGAGATCCTGACCATGCGCTTCGCCGGAGCGTATGCCATACACAGCAGACTCGGGGCAGGCACGGCCGCGGTGTCATGGCACGACCGGGTACAGCCGCAGAAAGTTCGCAAAGAATTTTCTGCGGCGCACCGTTTCCATTCGGCGGCGGATATGCTATACTGAGAAAAAAGCAACCTGTATCGGAAGGACACACCCTCTATGAAGCATACACATCTGCACACCCGTCTGCTCGCGCTGCTGCTGTGCTGCGCGCTGGTGCTGCCGCTGAGCGCCTGCGGCGAGGAGAAAAGCACCACGCAGCAGATCTTTGCCATGGACACTGTCATGGATCTGACCGCCTATGGCAAAAAGGCCGATGACGGCATCAACGCCGCCATCAGCATCATCAACAGCATGGACACGCTGCTCGACCCGGAAAACGAGCGCAGCAAGACCTATGAGATCAACCACGCCATGGGCTCGCCCGTCGTGGTCAACGAGCAGATCGCCAAGATGCTGCGCACGGCGCAGACCGTGTACGAGCGCACAAACGGTGCGTTCGATCTGACGACTTATCCGCTGAGCAAGCTCTGGGGCTTCATCGACCAGAACTACCGCGTGCCGTCGGATGCGGAGATCGAGCGTCTGCTCCCCTGCGTGGATATGAGCAAGGTGCAGTTGGCCGCAACGGACGACAGCGCAAACTCCCTTGTCACCATGCCGGCAGACATGGCACTGAGCTTCGGCGCAGTGGCCAAGGGCTGCGCCTCGGAGTATGCCATTCAGGCGATGCGCGCCGCCGGCGTCACGAGCGGCGTTGTGTCCCTCGGCGGCAACGTGCAGACGCTCGGCAAAAAGCCGGACGGCAGCGACTGGAACATCGCCATTCAGGACCCGAAAGACACCGGCAGCTATCTCGGCTATCTCACCGTGGGCGAGACGGCGGTCATCACCTCCGGCAGCTATCAGCGCTATTTCACCGAGGGCGGGCAGAAGTACCACCACATCCTCTCCCCCACGACCGGGCGCCCGGTCAACAACGGTCTGCTGGCCGTGACGATCGTGTGCGAGGACGGCACGCTGGCCGACTGCCTGTCGACCGCGATGTTCGTGCTCGGTCCGCAGGCGGCGCGCAACTACTGGCGCACCTACGGCGGGTTTGAGATGCTGCTTGTCAAGACCGACGGTCACGTGGTGCTCACCAACGGTCTGTACGGGCAATTCACCCCCAACGGCGACAGCTATGTCGTCGACTATGCGAGCTGAGAGCCATGAAACTGCAGGATCGGGAATTTTTCCGGCGCGACGTGCTTTGCGTCGCGCCGGAGCTGGTTGGGCGCATTCTGGTGCGCAGACTGCCGGACGGCACGCTGCTGCGCGCGCGCATCACGGAGACGGAGGCCTACCGCGGCGAGCAGGACACCGCCTGCCACGCCAGCCGCGGCCGCACACGGCGCACGGAGGTGCTCTACCATGACGGCGGCACGATCTACGTCTACCTCTGCTACGGGATGCACTGGATGCTCAACGTCGTGACCGGGCACGCGGACGAACCGCAGGCCGTGCTCATCCGCGCGTGCGCTGACGGTGCGAACGGACCGGGCAAGCTCACAAAGCGGCTGCAGATTGACAAGACGTTCAATGACCGCGACATCCTCACCTGTCCGGAGCTCTGGCTCGAGGACGACGGGCAGCGCTTCGCACTCGAGACCGACACCCGCGTCGGCATTGGCTATGCCGCGCCGGAGGATCAGGCGCGGCTCTGGCGCTGGAAATGCGGCGCACAGGAGGCAACACCATGACCTACACACCGGATACCCCGCTTGAGGCGCTGCCCGGCATCGGACCGAAAAAAGCGCAGGCCTTTCAGAAGCTCGGCGTGGCGACGCTGCGCGATCTGGCCGGGCTCTACCCCCGCCGCTACGAGGACCGGACGCAGTTTCGCACGATCGCGGCCGCGCAGCCCGGCGAGGCCGTGTGCATCCGCGCGACGGTCGCAGGCGAGCCGCGCACACAGTATGTGCGCAGCGGGCTCACGCTCGTCAAAGCGCGCATCGCCGACGACACTGGCGCGCTCGACGTGACCTACTTCAACCAGCCCTACCGCAAAAACAGCCTGCACGCGGGCGAGGAATACATCTTCTACGGCAAGGTGGAAGCAAACGGCTTTCGCAAGACGCTCACCAACCCCGTCTGCGAACAGGCGGAGCGCTGCGGCAGCGTGACCAACTGCTTTTACCCCATCTACCCGCTGACGACGGGCGTGACGCAAAACGACGTGCGCAAGGCCATGCTCCCCGCGCTGCACGCCTGCATCGGGCAGCTGCAGGACGTGATCCCGGCGGACATTGCGCGCACCTACGCCCTCGCGCAGCAGGACTACGCCCTGCAAAACATCCACCAGCCGACCGATGCTGCGGCGCTCACGCTCGCGCGAAAGCGCCTGGTATTTGAGGAGCTGTTCGTGCTCTCGACGGCCATGGCGCGCATCCGCTCACAGCGGCGCGCCGAGGGCGGCATCCGGATGCAAAGCGCCGACCTCGAGACGTTTTACGCCACGCTCCCCTTCTCACCCACCGGGGCGCAGCGGCGCGCCGTCGCCGCCGCCGTGCAGGACATGATCTCCGGCGTGCCGATGAGCCGCCTTGTACAGGGCGATGTCGGCTCCGGCAAGACGCTCGTTGCCGCGGCGTGCATCTGGTTTGCGCACGAAAACGACTGCCAGAGCGCCTTCATGGCGCCGACCGAGATCCTCACCGAGCAGCACGAGCACACGCTGCGCACGCTGCTCGAGCCGTTTGGCATCCGCGTCGGACGCCTGACGGGTGCGATGAGCGCCCGGCAAAAGCGTGAGGTAAAGCAGGCGCTCGCCGGCGGACAGCTCGACGTGGTCGTCGGCACACACGCGCTCATCAGCGACTCGGTGGTGTTTTTCCGTCTCGGTCTCGTCATCACGGACGAGCAGCACCGTTTCGGCGTCGAGCAGCGCGCCGCGCTCGTGCGCAAGGGCGAGCAGCCGCACACGCTCGTCATGAGCGCGACGCCCATCCCGCGCACACTGGCGCTGCTGGTGTACGGGGATCTGGACGTGTCGATCATCGACGAGCTGCCGCCCGGACGGCAGCCGGTGCAGACCGTGTGCGTGGACGAGCGCTACCGGGCGCGGCTCAACGCCTTCATCGACAAGCTCATCGGTGAGGGACGGCAGGTGTTCGTCGTCTGTCCGAAGGTCGAGGACACGGACGATATCCCCTCCGAGCTCAAATCCGCCGAGGAGCACGCGCAGGTGCTGCAGCGGACGTTCCCGCAGCACCGCGTCGCCTGCATCCACGGCCGCATGAAGGCCAAGGACAAGGACGCCTGCATGGCCGCCTTTGCCGCCGGAGAGACGGATATCCTCGTCTCGACGACGGTCATCGAGGTCGGCGTCGACGTGCCGAACGCGGCGCTGATGATCATCGAGAACGCCGAGCGCTTTGGTCTCTCGCAGCTGCACCAGCTGCGCGGGCGCATCGGACGCGGACCGTTTCAGTCCTACTGCGTGCTCGTGTCGGACACGCGCACGGAGGAATCGCGCGCTCGGCTGAAGGTGCTGTGCGACACGGCTGACGGCTTTCAGATCGCCGAGGCCGACCTGCGCCAGCGCGGCCCGGGCGACTTCTTCGGCAACCGGCAGCACGGTCTGCCGGTGCTGCATATCGCCGACCTCGGCACGAACATGGCCGCCGTCAACGACGCGCGCGATGCGGCGCGTGCGGTGCTTGC
>ENA-ORLT01000137-ORLT01000137.1-human-gut-metagenome-genome-assembly--contig:-NODE-137-length-22090-cov-7.47116_pt1 | contig 22090 bp, 25 predicted proteins | sample MGYA00243074_ERZ508838 | MGnify/ENA primary metagenome ERZ508838 (study PRJEB26277, sample SAMN04329833) | human gut metagenome | biome: human-associated habitat | host: Homo sapiens | place: USA...
CAGAGTGCGTATGAAAGGATGAAAAACACATGAAGCTCAAAGCACAGCTTGTCAAGCGGGAGATCGCGGGCGACACGATCCTCGTGCCGGTCGGCGAGACGACGACGAAGCTCCAGGGACTGCTCACGATCAACGAGACCGGCGCCGCCATATGGGACGCACTGCCGGAGGCCGAGAATGAGGAGGCGATCGTCGAGCGACTCTATGAGGCGTTTGATGTCGAGCGTGACGTGCTCAGTCAGGACGTCCATGCGTTCGTCGCAAAGCTCCGCGAGCTGGACATCATCTAAACCAATAGAATGAAAAAAGCGAAGTGGAAACCACTTCGCTTTTCGCAATCTGTAATTTTGTATTGTAATTGTATTATGTCCGGCGCTTTTTGAACGCGCTCCATATCCGGACAATGGGATGCCGCAGCGGAATGACCCACAGCCACGGCCCGCGAAAGAGCTCCCACAGAAAATCTCCGGGCTGAAGCTGCCGACCCTTTCGACAGACGGCGGTCGCCCGCGCAAAGACCTGCTGCGGCAGGATGCCGGTCTCGGTCTCGGTCTGCGCATCGCCAAGGATGTCGAGACTGCCGTCACGGTGCACGCGGCGGATCCTGTGCATGACAAACTGGCCGCTCGCGCGCTCGTAAAACACGACGTCGCCGCGGCGCAGGGGCGTGCCCGGCCGGGAAAAGAACACGGTGTCGCGCCCACCTGCCAGAAAGGGCGACATACTGCTGCCGGCGACAGGCACGCTGACGCTGTGCCCCTGCTCGGTGAGCGAGCGCAGCGCAGTCATATATGCTTTGGTATCCACCTGTTTCATCGCGCTTCGTCCTGCATTCTTTCCGGGAATTTATCGATCCCTGCGCGATGCGCGGAGATCGGTTTGAGACATCAGATCTTGCTGTTGAGCCACTCGAGGACGTCGGCATACACCTCGTCTTTGTTGAGCTCGTTGAGCATCTCGTGGCGGCCGTCCTTGTAGAGCTTGAGCTTCACGTCCTTGCAGCCGGTTTTCAGGAAGCGCTCGTAGACCTTCTTGACCGCCTCGCCGTAGTTGCCGACGGGGTCGCCGTCACCAGCCATGAAGTAGACCGGGGTGGACTTATCCATCTTGTTGAGATTTTCCGTCTTCCAGATGTACTGCAGGCCGCCCATCATGTCGTGGAACATGCCGGCAGTCGCCATCGCACCGCAGAGCGGGTCGGCAATGTAGGCGTCCACGACCGCCTCGTCACGGGTGAGCCAGTCGAGCTTTGTGCGCACGTGGTCGTATTTCTTGTTATAGCTGCCGAAGGCAAGCTTGTCGAGCGTGGGGCTGTGATACATGGGGCCGTTGTCGATCATTTCGAGCTTTGCCATGAGCTTACCGGCGGCGATGACTGCGCCCGGGTTCTGGCCGGTGCCGCTGATGACGACGCCTTTGAGCCCCTCGGGGTGGTCAATGATATAGGTGCGGGTCAGGAAGCTGCCCATGCTGTGGCCGAACAGGAAGTAGGGTACGCCGGGGTATTTGGCGGCGGTGAGCTTGTGGAGCGTGTCCATATCGCTCACGACATCGTTCCAGCCGTCCTTTTCTGCGAAAAAGCACAGCTCCTGTTCGTTTTCTGCGGTCTTACCATGGCCAAGGTGGTCATTCGCGACGACGACGAAACCGTTTTCTGCGAGAAACTCCATAAACGGAGCGTAACGGTAGATATGCTCGGCGACGCCATGCGCGATCTGCAGGACGGCGCGCACTTCGCCGTCGGGCGTGCACTCTCTGGCAAATACGTTGTGTTTCCCATCAGTGGACAAAAACCTAAAATCATGAAAAGATGGCATAGCAATACTCCTTATTGTGTGATATACTAAAAGCTACCTGAATTGTATTCCAATTGGCGAAATTCGTCAAGTCTACGGAGGTTATTTTCATTATGAACGGCTACATCATTGCACTTGATCAGGGTACAACCAGTTCCCGCTCGATTATCTTCGATAGTAAGGGAAACATCGTATCTCTGGCGCAGTATCCATTCACGCAGATCTATCCGAAACCGGGCTGGGTCGAGCATGACCCGATGGTCATCCTCGAGAGCCAGCTGCTCGCCATGAGCGAGGCATTTGAAAAGAGCGGCCTGTCGCCGACGGACATCGCCGGCATCGGCATCACGAACCAGCGCGAGACGACCATCGTCTGGGACAAGCACACCGGCAGACCTGTCTATAATGCAATCGTCTGGCAGTGCCGCCGCACGGCGCCCATCTGCGACCAGCTGATGGCGGACGGACTCGGTGATTACGTGAAGGAGAAGACCGGGCTGCTCATAGACGCTTATTTCTCCGGCACGAAGATCAAGTGGATTCTGGATAACGTTCCGGGTGCAAGAGAGCGCGCCGAGCGCGGCGACCTGCTGTTCGGCAATGTGGACGCGTGGCTCATCTGGAACCTCACCGGCGGCCGCGCGCATGTGTCGGACTATTCCAACTGCTCGCGTACGATGCTGTTTGATATTGACCGCCTGTGCTGGGATGAGAAGCTCTGCGAGCGTCTGGGCATCCCGATGAGCATGCTGCCGACGCCTGTGCCGTCCTCCATGGTGTACGGACGGGTGACGGCGGGGCTGTCCGGTCTGGAGGCGCTCGAGGGCGTGCCCGTCTGCGGCAGCGCCGGCGACCAGGCGGCTGCGCTGCTCGGTCAGGCGTGCATCGAGCCGGGTCAGGCGAAGAACACCTATGGTACGGGCTGCTTCACGCTCATGAACACCGGCAACAAGTCCGTGCGCAGCGTCAGCGGTCTGGTCACGAGCGTTGCGTGGTCCGTTAACGGCGAGACCACCTATGCCCTCGAAGGCAGCGTGTTCAATGCCGGCAGCTCCATTCAGTGGCTGCGCGACGAGCTTGGTCTCATCGGCGCGGCGCATGAGTGCGACCTGCTGGCCGAGAGCGTGCCGGATAACGGCGGCGTGTATCTCGTGTCCGCGTTCACCGGTCTTGGCGCACCGCGCTGGGATATGTATGCCCGCGGCGCGATCGTCGGTCTGACGCGCGGCAGCAACAAGGCGCACATCGCCCGCGCCACGCTTGAGGGCATCGCCTATCAGGTCAAGGACCTGCTCGATGCCATGCAGATCGACGCTGAGAGCCCGATCTCCGTCCTGCGCGTGGACGGCGGCGCGTCGGTGAGCTCGTTTTTGATGCAGTTTCAGGCGGATATGCTGCGCGTGCCGATCGACCGGCCGAAGCTGGTCGAGACGACCGCGTTCGGCGCGGCGTTCCTCGCCGGCCTTGCCAGCGGCGTCTGGGAGAGCGTGGACGATATTGCGCTCCTGCGCCAGTCTGACCGTATTTTCAAGCCCGAAATGGATGCCGAGCAGGCAAAGCGGCAGCATGACAACTGGCTGCGCGCCGTCGGCAGAGCGGAAAAATGGAGTCTCGAATGAACCAGAACCTGTTTTTTGTCCCTACGGATATTCTGCTGCCTGAGCGTGCGGATATGCATCGCTGGAGTGTCATTGCCTGCGACCAGTTCACGTCGGATGCCGCCTATTGGCGCTCGGTGCAGGACACGGTGGGCGACGTACCCTCTACGCTGCGGCTGATGCTGCCGGAGTTTTACCTCGGTAAGTGTGACGAAGCGGCGGCGACGCGCGCCATTCAGCAGACGATGCACGCTTATCTGGACAGCGGCGTGTTTCGCACCGTGCCGCACAGCCTTGTGCTCGTGCAGCGTACGCTGCCGGGCGGCGCTGTGCGCTGTGGCATCGTCGGCGCGCTCGATCTTGAGGCGTATGATTACGCGCCCGATTCCGTTACGCCCATCCGTGCAACGGAGGGCACGGTCGCCTCGCGCCTTCCGGCGCGTGTGCGCATCCGTGCGGCGGCGGCGCTGGAAATGCCGCACATCATGGTCTTTTATACAGATCCGGAGGATGCTATCTGCCGCAAGGCGGAGGCGCTTGCGGATGACACACTCTATGACTTTGATCTCATGGCCGGCGGCGGGCATATCTGCGGCCGCCGCATTGCAGGAGACGCAGCCGATCGGCTGGCAGCAGCCCTGTGTGCGACCGGCGTCGGAACGGACGGCGAGCACCCCATGCGTTTTGCAATTGCGGACGGCAACCACAGTCTGGCCGCTGCCCGTCAGTGCTGGCTGGAGAAGAAAAAAACGCTCACGCCCGAACAGGCGGCAGTTGACCCCGCGCGCTATGCACTGGTCGAGCTTGTGAACCTGCACAGTCCGGCCGTGACGTTCGAGCCCATCCACCGCGTGCTCTTTGAGACCGATGCGGCGCATTGGCTGGACGCTGCCGAGGCCGCGCTTGCGGCGGCAGACGGCCGCGGCTATGCGGTCACGCTGCTGGCTGGTGCGCAGCGCAGAGACATTCTCGCACGCGGCAGCTCGCTCGGCGAGGCCATTGCTGCGCTGGATGCATTCTGCGCATCGTATATGCAGGCGCACGGTGGCCGGATCGACTATATCCACGGCGATGACGAGGCCGTAGACCTCGCCGCCGGAGACGGCTGCTGCGGCATCCTGATGCCGCGCATGGAAAAAGAGGAGCTCTTCACGTCTGTGCTCCGCTCCGGCCCGTTCCCGAAAAAGAGCTTTTCGATCGGCCTCGGTGCGGACAAGCGCTATTACCTCGAGTGCCGCAAACTCTAATTTGATCTATCCTTTGCTTGAGAGAGGCAGCTTATTGGCTGCCTCTCTTTTTTTGTTCTGTTCTGCGCTGCGTGTGCATAGGATGTGGCAGGACAAAAGAGGAGGGAGACGGATGATCTTCACAAATCAGGCGCTGGCGCTGTTTCCGCCGTCACTGGGACAGGCCATCGCGCAGACGCAGCGCGACCGGGACGAGCTCGTGGAGGAGATCTGCTGCCGCATCGGGCGGCCGCCCGTGCTGCTGACACAGGAAAATGTGTACCCTGCGGCGTGCCGCGCCGTGCTGGCGGACGATCTGGACTATCTGCTCGAGCGCGCAACGCGCGCGTCCGTCTATGCGGCAGCAGACCAGATCCGGCAGGGATACTTACAGACGGCCGGTGGCTGCCGCGTCGGGCTGTGCGGCTGTGCCTATGGACAGGCTGCCGGTCAGATCGACGGCATCCGTCAGCTGAGTTCCGTGTCCGTGCGCATCCCGCACGCCGTGCCCGGGTGCGCCGATGCGCTTGTGCCGCAGCTGATGAAGGACGGCTTTTGCAGCACGCTCATTCTCTCACCGCCCGGCGGCGGAAAGACGACGCTGCTGCGCGAGTGCGTGCGCCGGCTGTCTGACCAAGGGCTGCGCATCTCGCTTATGGACGAGCGCGGCGAGATCGCGGCGGTGCAAAACCGGACGCCGCAGTTTGACGTCGGTGCGAACACGGACATCATGACCGGGGGACAGAAGGCCGCCTGCTGCATGATGCTGCTGCGCGCCATGCGCCCGGATGTGCTGGCATTTGACGAGATCAGCGCGCCGGAGGACATCGAGGCGATCCGCATTGCCGCCGGCTGCGGCGTTGCGCTGCTGGCGACGGCGCACGCGCAGAGCGTCGGTGCGCTGCGCTGCCGGACGCTGTACCGCGCGCTGCTGGATGAGCATCTTTTCCGCCGCGCCGTGTGCTTCACGCGCAGCGGCGGCGCGCGTTTTTACACGCTCGAGGAGCTGCCATGACGTGGGCGCACGGACTGGGCGCAGCGCTTTTGTTTCTGGGTAGCACCGCGGCGGGCTTTGCGCTTCGGCGCGAACTGCAGCAGCGCGCGCAGCTGCTCACGGCGGTGATCGACAGCCTGCAGCTGCTGCGCAGCGACATCGTCGGGCGGCTGCTGCCGCTGCCGGAAGCCCTGCGCCACACGGCGGAGACAGCGCCGGAGCCGCTGCGTGCGCAGTATACTGCCCTCGCAGACGGCATCACGGACAGCGACCGGCCGTTTTGCGAGCAATGGGCGGCGGCGATCCGGGCACTGGACATGCTCACACCGGCTGCGCGCGCCGCGCTTCTGACATTGGGCGCGCAGCTTGGGAAATATGACGCGCAGCTCCAGCGGCAGGCACTGGACACCTGCATTGCGTCGCTGCGGAGCGTTTTTGTTGCGCTGCAGGACGACGCGCGGCGGCGCGGTAAACTGGTCTGCGGCCTCGGCGCGACGCTCGGTCTGCTCGCCGCCGTTGCGCTGCTTTGAACCGGGGAGGGACTTATGGACGTTGACCTTGTCTTTAAGATCGCGGCGATCGGGATCCTCGTCGCCGTGCTCAACATCCTGCTCTCGCGCGCGGGGCGCGATGAGCAGGCGCTCATGACGACCATCGCGGGGCTGGTCGTGGTGCTGGTGCTGGTAATCCAGAAGATCAGCGAGCTGTTTGCGCTCATCAAGCAGCTGTTTTCGTTCTGATGGAGGCGGTTTTTCGCGCGATGCTGATCGTAGTCGTCGCCGCTGCCGCCGCAGCCACGGTCTATAAGACCGTGCCGGGCATCTCGTTTTTGCTGAGCGCGGCGGCTGCGCTGCTGGCGCTGTTTTTGTGCGTCGGTCTGCTCGAGCCGCTGGCGGATTTCTTTCGTGATGCCATCGCGCTCAGCGATTTGTCCGGCGTCTACACTGGGCCGCTGCTCAAATGCATGACCATCAGCATCCTGACCATGATCGGAGAGGGCCTCTGCAAGGACGCGGGACAGGCTGCGGGCGCAGGTGCTGTGCAGCTCGTCGGCGTTGCGGCGGCGCTCTATGCGGCGCTGCCGCTGCTGCGCACATTTCTGACCATGATCGGAGCATGCCTATGAAGCGGTTTATCTTCGTGCTGCTGGCGGCGCTGACGCTGACGGCCGTTTGCACACCGTGCGTATGCGCCTATGACATCGCGTCCGAGCAGGCGGAGGCATTCGGCACGGCGGCGCTGGAGTCCGCGCTCCCGGCGCAGACATATGACGCCTTCGGTGCGCTGAGCGTCGCAGATGCCGCGCATCCACGCCCACTGCTGCAAAAGCTCTGGGGCTATGTGCTGCGTGAGGGCGGGGGAGTGCTGGCCTCGGCTGCGCGCAATGCGGCGCTGCTGCTTGCAGTCGTGTTTCTGGCGGCGCTGTGCGCGTCGCTATCGGCAAGCGGTGCGTGCGCCAAGGTCACGCAGATGACGGGCGCGGTGGCAGTGGCTGCGCTGAGCGTCACCCATGTGACGTCCTGCATCACGGCCGGCAGCAACGCGCTGACCACACTGCGCGATTTCTCCAAGATCCTGCTGCCGAGTATGTGCGCCGCTGCGGCGGCAAGCGGGGCGGCGACTTCGGCGGCGGCAAAATACGCGGCGACATCGCTCTTCCTCGACGTTCTGCTGTCGGCGGAGACAGCGGTGCTGCTACCGATGCTGTATACATACGCGGGCACTGTCATCTGCGGCGCGGCGCTCGAGCAGGACGTGCTCACGGCGCTGAGCGCCCTGCTGCGCAAGGCGCTTCGGCTGCTGCTCATCGGCTTTGCCGGGGTGTTCACGCTCTATCTGTCGCTGACGGGCATTCTCACCGGCTCAGCGGATGCGGCTGCGGCCAAGGCCGTCAAAACCGCTGTTTCCGCGGCACTGCCGGTCGTGGGCAGCATTGTGGCGGACGCTGCGGCGACCGTCACGGCAAGCGCCGCAGTTTTGCGCGGCGGTATCGGTATCGTCGGCGTTTTGAGCGTTGCCGCCGTGTGCGTCACGCCGTATTTGCAGCTGGCCGTGCACTATGCTTTGTATAAGCTTGCCGCCGGGATCGCGGAGTCGTTTGCGGACAAGCGGGTCGGGCGGCTGATCGGCGGCTTTGCGGATGTGTACGGCTTCCTGCTCGGGATGGTCGGCGTGGCGTCGCTCATTTTGTTTCTCTCCATCGTATCCAGCATGAAGGCGGTGACAGGATGATGGACTCTCTGCGCGCGTGGCTGCTTGCTCTTGCGGGCGCTGCACTGCTGACGGCGCTTGCGGCCATGTTTCCGACGTCTGAGAGCCTGCGCCGCATCGTGAAGCTCATCGGCGGCGTTGCGCTGACGTGTCTGTTGTTTTCGCCGCTCGTGGCGTTTGATTATGACAGCTATGCCGCCGCGCTGCAGGACTGCCGCATCTCGGTTTCAACAGACGGGGCGGTGTCCGACAGCAGTGAGCGCCTGCAGCGTACGGTCATAGAATCGGAGCTGCGCGCATATATATTGGACAAAGCCGCGCAGTGCGGCGTTTCGCTCGCAGATGCGCAGGTCACGCTGCAGTGGAGCACCGACGGCTACTGGTATCCGTATGCCGTCCGGCTGGTCACGTCGGGTGCGGCGGAAAACAGCCGTCTGGCGCAGACCATTGAGGCCGATCTCGGCATCCCGCGCGCGCGGCAGGAATGGAGCAGTGCATCATGAACACACGAAAACTCAGCGCATTTGCAGGCAAGTACAAATATGTGCTCATCATCCTGCTGGCGGGGCTGATCCTGCTCCTGCTGCCGGGCGGAAGCCGGACGAAGGCAGAACCGACAGCGGCGCAGCCGATTGACACGCAGATGCAGACCATCCAGACCGAGGAGCAGCGCCTTGCGCAGCTGCTGCGGCAGATCAGCGGCGCGGGCCAGGTGCAGGTGCTGCTGTCGTACCGCTGCTCGGCGGAGCGGGAGCTGGCGACGGATGATTCCGGTCAGCCGGCCATCATTTCCGCCGGAGGCGGAGCACAGGCGGCGGTGGAGCTGCGCACGGTCAGCCCGCAGTACCTCGGCGCGGTCGTCGTCTGCGACGGGGCGGACGCGCCGCAGGTGCAGCTTGCCGTGACGCAGGCAGTGGCACAGCTTACCGGCCTGAGCACCGACCGTATCAGTGTGCTCAAAAAGCAGCCGGACGCGTGATCTGAAATAATGGGAGGGCAGCTATGAAAAAAACCAAGCGAAACGTTGCGATCATCGTGGTGCTGCTGTTTGTGTGCGCCGCGGTCTATTTCAACTGGTCGTACAATGCGCAGTGGGGCAGCGCAGACGCCGAAATGGCCGCCGCCGAGGACGCTGCCATGGCGGCGGCCAATGCGGACGGGGAGGCCGCGGCGGCCTCAGCGTCGACCGATGATTATTTCGCCAAGGCGCGCCTGACGCGCCAGCAGTCGCGCGACGAAGCGCTGTCCCTGCTCAAGTCGGCATCGGCCGCCGAAGATGCCTCGCAGGAGACGATCGACAGCGCCATGCGTGCCATCTCCGCCATGGCGAGCGACTCCATGACGGAGACGCAGATCGAAAATCTCCTGCTCGCCAAGGACTTTTCCGAGTGCGTGGTCTATATCACGGAGGAGGGCATCACGGTCGCCGTCCCTGCGCCGGCGGACGGCCTGAGCACGGCGCAGGTCGCAACGATCACGGATGTCATCGTCAGCGAGACGGACTACACCGCGCCGCAGATCAAGGTCATTGAGGTCAAAGCGGACGCGCAGTAATATGTCAATCGCCCCGTTCGTCTGAACGGGGCATTTTGGCGCCAAAACATGACACATAATCCAGCATAATGGTGCGACTTCCTAATCATGGTTAGTTAAATTTTTTTGATATTTCTGTTGACCAAAAACAGCAAAATGTGTATACTGAATCCTAAGTAAACGCGGCGTTTTCCGGCGCGCTTTTTGTGCGCGACCGGACAAGAATTCGCGTTTACAGAGCTTTTTAGAAAGAAGATGACGTATGAAAAGACGTGTTCTTTGTCTCATCCTCGCTGTGATCATGGTCGCCTGCCTGCTGCCGACGGCAGCCTTTGCCGCGACCAACGGCAAAACAGCGGACGATGCGATCAACTGGGTCAAGAGCTTAGAAGGACAACCCGTTGGCAGCGGCGAGTGCGTGGCGCTGATCAAAGCTTACTACTCGTACCTCGGCCAGACCTCTCCGGGCGGCAACGGCGCGGATTATTCGTGGAATCAGCTCCCTGCTGGCTGGCAAAGACTACAAAACGCACAGCCGCAGAAGGGCGACATTCTGGTCTACAGCGGCAACGGTGAAAATCCGTATGGCCATGTCGCGATCTATGAATCGGATTACAGCACCTGGCACCAGAACTTTGCCAGTCAGCGCAAAGTCGTCCACGTTACAAACATCAGATATAACGGCTTTACGAACCCCTATTGGGGCGTCATCCGCCCGGACTTTGGCAGCGCGGTGTTTAAGCCGGATTTTATCAACATCGGCACAAACGTCTACCGTTATATCATCCGCGCGGACAAATGGATGCCCACCGGAACGTGCTATGACCAAAACGCAAAGCGGGATGTGAAAATCGTAAACTCCGGCTCGTCTGACCCGAATGTGATCTGGTTATTTACCCACATGGGTTTTGACAATAGCTATGTGATCCAGAATGCATACAGCAATGACTACCTCTGCTACGAGGGAAATTGCGCATCGCAGGCGAAAATCACGACAAGCAACAAGCTGACCTCGAAGTGCTATTGGTATGTTGCTTACTACAATGGCCTCTGCAAGCTGGTGGCGAAGGACTCGGTCGCGTCCGGCAATTGGCTTGTGATAGACTGTAAGGACGGCAGTTCGACTCCCGGCACACAGCTCCAGCTGTATGGAAACTGGGGACCTAATGACAGCAACGGCAATGCGCAGTTGTTTAACATCTACACCGTGGAGAACTATCAGCAGCCGCCCAAGCCTCCCAAAGTGGAGCTCACGGTGCCGGACGTGGTCACTGTGGGCGAGGAATTTACCATCAGCTGGACGCCAAGCCCGCTTCAGGGCAAATATGATCAGCGTGAATATGAGGTGCATATCCGCAAAGGCGGTTCCGGATTTAAGACCATATACACGACTGACACAAGTGTGACGTTGACGCTTACGAAACCCGACACCTCCTATAATGTGTATTTGACCGTGTATAACAGAAAATATCAAGACTATTCGTCAAGTGCCTTTGCGACTTTCCGCTGTATCCGGGAGACCGCGCATGAGCACAGTTACACTGCTGTTGTGACCGCGCCGACGTGCACGGAAAAGGGCTATACGACCCACACTTGCTCCTGCGGTGATAGCTACGTGGATACTTATGTGGACGCTCTGGGTCACGCATGGGACAACGGCAAAGTGACGAAGGAGCCGACGGAAACCGAGACCGGTGTGAAGACCTTCACCTGCACCCGCTGCGGCGAGACCAGGACGGAGACTATGCCGGTGATTCCGCATGTGCACAGCTATAAGGATGTTGTCACGGCGCCGACCTGCACGGAAAAGGGCTACACGACGCACACCTGCGCCTGCGGCGACAGTTATGTGGACACTTACACGGACGCGCTTGGCCATGCATGGGACAGCGGCACGGTGACCAAGCAGCCGACCGCGACGGAGACCGGCGTCAGAACCTATACCTGCACGCGCTGCCATGAGACGAAGACGGAAACCATCCCGGCCACCGGTAGCGTTGACGTGACGCAGATGTTCACCGACGTGACGAAAAACTGGGCGTACCCCGGCATCCAGTACTGCGTGACGCACGGCATCATGGGCGGCATGGGCGACGGCACGTTTGCCCCGACCGGCACGACGACGCGCGCGCAGATCGTGCAGATCCTCTATAACCTCGAGGGCACGCCGGCGGTGAGCGGCACGACACCGTTTACTGACCTGACCGCGAACTGGTACAAGTCCGCCATCCTCTGGGCATACCAGAACAACGTGGTCGCGGGCACATCGCCGACCACGTTTGACCCGGATCAGCCCGTCACGCGCGAGCAGATCGCAGTCATCCTCACGCAGTACATGTTCCATGTCCTCAAGATGGAGCGTACGTGGACGCCCGCCGACCTGAGCACGTTCCCGGACGGCGCGCAGGTGAGCAGCTGGGCGAAGGAGGCCATGCAGGATGCGGTCGCGCTCGGCCTCATCAACGGCACCAAGGCGCCTGATGGCAAGGTCTACCTCGACCCGCAGGGCAGCGCCGCCCGCCAGCAGGTCGCAACGATCCTGATGAACTTCTGCCAGAACGTGAAGAAGTAACATAACGGCATTTTTCGCAGATGCACCCCGGAATGCACCGGGGTGCATCTTTTTGCGATGCTGAAAACATTTTGCTTTCTTTTTGCCGCTGTACGTGGTACACTATAATGTACAATTTTATCAGGAGGTATTTTTCTATGCCGGAAAATTATATTACTTGCCAGGATGAAAAGGGCAGCATCAATATCTCTGAGGACGTCGTTGCCGCGATGGTGCGCGCAGCGATCACGGAAGTGGACGGCGTCGCCGGGATCGCGACCTCTGCCGGGACGGAGCTGGCCGAGCTGCTCGGCATCAAGTCCGCTGCCAAGGGCATCAAGGTGCAGATCGTCGACGGCACGATGACGGTCGATACGATCATCACGGTGCGCTATGGCTGCAGCGTTGTGGCCGTTGCCAGAGCGGTGCAGGAGTCCGTCACGAGCGCGGTGGAGTCCATGACCGGTATCGGCAAGCCCATTGTCAACGTGCACGTGTCCGGCGTGGCGTTTGACAAATAAGGAAAAGCAGGAGAAATCACTATGACAAGAACGGTTGCGCGTGAGATCGCGATCCAGCTCAGCTTTGCCGCGCAGCTCGCCGGGGAGGACGCCCGCGAGACGGCGGATGCATTTTTCAGCCGGGAGTATTTTGCGACACTGGCGGAGGAAGATCCGCTGTTCCGGGAGTATCCGGACGATACGCAGCTTGACTACATCCGCCGGTTGACCGGCCTGGTCTATGACCATATGTACGAGCTCAACCACATGATCGAGAAATATGCCCGCGGCTGGCGGCTTGAGCGCATCTCGCGCACCGCTGCGGCAATCATGCGCTGTGCCATGTGCGAGATCCTTTATATGGACGACGTGCCGAATGCCGCTGCGATCAACGAGGCGGTGCAGCTTGCCAAGGGCTATGAAGAGCCGGAGACGGTCGCATTCATCAACGGCGTGCTCGGAAGCTTTGTGCGCGGTGAGCTTGCGCAGGAAGCAGAGCCCACCGCAGAAGCGGAAGCAGTGCCCTCCGAGACGCCGGGCGAGGTGCTCGCTCCGGCGGAAGAAGGCTGCACAGAAGGCTGAAATGGAGCGTACATCCTTTACCGTCACAGAGCTCAATGCCCATATCAAGCAGCTTCTGGACGCTGATATGCTGCTCGGAAACGTCTGCGTGACGGGCGAACTGTCAAACTATAAGGTCTATCCGTCCGGACACCACTACTTCACGCTCAAGGATGCCGAGAGCAGCCTGCGCTGCGTGATGTTTCGCAGCAGCGCACAGTCGCTGCGCTTTCGTCCGGCGAGCGGCATGAGCGTGGCAGCGGTCGGCCGCATCGCGGTCTATCCGCGCGACGGCGCGTATCAGCTCTATTGCACGCGGTTGATCCCCGGCGGTGTCGGCGATCTGTATGCTGCTTACGAGCAGCTCAAAGAACAGCTGCAAAAAGAGGGACTGTTTGACCGCGCACACAAAAAACCGCTGCCGCAGTTTCCGCAGCGGATCGCCGTGATCACGTCGTCCGCCGGCGCGGCGGTGCGCGATATCATCCGCGTGCTCGGCAAGCGCTGGCCGGCCAGCGAGGTCGTGCTGCTGCCTGTGCGCGTTCAGGGTGTGGAAGCTCCGGCGGAGATCGCCGGGGCGATTCGTTATGCCAACCGCTATCATGTGGGCGATCTCATTATCACCGGACGCGGCGGCGGCTCGATCGAGGACCTGTGGGCGTTTAACGATGAGCGTGTTGCGCGCGCGATCTATGATTCGGACATTCCGGTCATCTCCGCCGTCGGTCACGAGCCGGATGTGACAATCTCGGACTTTGTGGCTGACCTGCGCGCGGCGACGCCGTCCAATGCGGCGGAGCTTGCCGTGCCGAATGCGGAGGATCTGCGCGAGGCGCTGCGCAGCTATGACATCCGCATGACGCAGGCGATGCGCAAGCAGATGACGCAGCGCCGCGCCGCGCTGGAGAATTTGGCCGGCCGTCGCGTTTTGCAGTCTCCGGCGGCATATTTTGATCTCCGGCGGGTGGAGCTTGACTACACCCGCAGCCGCCTGACCGCGGCGGGGGAACGCTATCTTGCCTCACGCAGACGGGCCTTTGCGCAGTGCGCGGCGGCGCTCGACGCGATGAGTCCGCTCAAGGTGCTCGGCCGCGGCTATGCCGTGGCGTCAGACGCGGCCGGGGCGGTGCTCCGCTCGGCGGCGCAGGTGCAGCCCGGAGATGCGATCCGCGTACAGCTTCAGGAGGGTGCGCTGCACTGCACCGTGAACAACAGGGAGGAAGCACATGGCAAAACAACAGAAACTGACCTTTGAAGCGTCCATGCAGCGGCTGGATGAGATCGTCAAGCAGCTGGAAAAGGGCGATGTGCCGCTCGATGCGTCGCTGGCGCTGTTTGAGGAGGGCTCGCACCTGCTCAAAACCTGCAACGAGATGCTCGACACCGCTGAGCAGAAGGTCGTGCAGCTGAAAAAAGGGAGCGACGGTGCGCCCGTCGAGCTTCCGTTTGAAACAGAGGAATGACGCATGGATTATCAGACGCAGTATCACGAATACAAGGCGCTTGCGGATGCGGCGCTCAATACGTACTTTACGGACACGAGCGTGTCCTATCACCGTCTGCTTGAGGCGATGCACTACAGCCTTGCCGCCGGTGGCAAGCGGCTGCGCCCGGTGCTGGTGCTCGCGTTTTGCGCCGCCTGCGGCGGAGATGTGCGCTCGGCGCTTCCGGTCGCGTGCGCGGTCGAGATGGTGCATACTTATTCGCTGATCCATGATGACCTGCCGTGCATGGACAATGACGACCTGCGCCGCGGCAAGCCGACCAACCACGTGGTGTTCGGCGAGTGCACGGCAACGCTTGCGGGCGACGCGCTGCAGGCGGAAGCGTTCCGCACGATCCTCTCGACGGCACTGCCGGCGGAAATGCGCGCCGAGTGTGCACGGCTTCTTGCCGAGGCTGCGGGTGAAAACGGTATCTGCGGCGGACAGCAGCTCTACATGGAGGGAGAGGGGAAGGTGCTCACGAAAGAGTAGCAGATGGACATAAATGACCGCAAAACGTCGGCGAAGATCAATGCAGCCTGTCTCATGGGCGTGACCTGCGGCGGCGGAAACGAGCGTCAGCGCGAGGCGGCGGCGAAATATGCCAAGGCGCTCGGCCTGGCCTTCCAGATCCGCGACGATATGCTCGATGTCATCAGCACGGAGTCGGAGCTCGGCAAGCCCATCGGCTCGGACGCGCGCGAGGGGAAGAATACCTTCATGGCGCTCTACGGTCTTGAGCGCTGCGGCGCGTATGTGCATGAGCTGTCCGAACAGGCGGCAGCCGCTGTGGACGGCGCATTTGCAGACAGCGCGTTTTTGCAGCAGCTTGCCCGCTCGCTTGCAGACCGGAAAAACTGAACCAGCAAAACACCGGCATCCGGTGAAAATACGAAAAGTGTCGGCTTACACTTGTAAAGTCCGGCACTTTTTGTTATAGTATAGATTGTATTATTATACGATACGTGAGGTATTCAGTTTTGAGTATATTAGAGCGAATCCATTCACCGGCTGACCTGAAGGCGCTGCCGGCGGGAGAAATTCCGGAGCTGTGTGCGGAACTTCGTTCTTTCCTGGTGCAAAGTCTCTCGAAAACCGGCGGACATCTCGCCTCGAACCTCGGCGCGGTGGAGCTTACGGTCGCAATCGACCGTGTCTACAATACCGAGCGCGACCGGCTCGTATTCGACGTCGGACACCAGAGCTATGTGCACAAGCTTCTGACCGGGCGGCGCGAAGCGTTTTCGACGCTGCGGCAGTTCGGCGGCATCGCCGGCTTCCCGAAGCCGGACGAAAGCGTACACGATGCATTCGTAGCCGGCCATGCCTCCACGTCGATCTCCGTTGCACTGGGTATGGCGCGGGCGCGCACGCTCATGGGGGAGAATTATGACGTCATTGCTCTGATCGGCGACGGCGCACTCACCGGCGGCTTGGCCTACGAGGGGCTGTCAGATGCCGGGCAGAGCGGTGAGCCTATGGTCATCGTGCTCAATGACAACGGCATGTCGATCAACAAAAACGTCGGCGGCATGGCAACGCTTCTGTCGAAGCAGCGTGTCAAGCCGGGGTATCTGCATTTCAAGCGGTTTTATCGCAGCACTGTCGGAAAAGCGCCCGGACTTTATCGGATATTGCATCACATCAAGGAGCATGTGAAAGATCTTGTCCTGCCGAACAATATGTTTGACGACATGGGCTTTTATTACATCGGCCCTGTCGATGGGCACGATGAGCCGCAGCTGGAGAAAATGCTGCGCTGGGCGCGCGACCTGCGTCAGCCGGTGCTGCTGCACGTGGTGACGCAAAAGGGAAAGGGCATCTCGTATACCGAGCAAGCGCCGGAAAAATACCACGGCGTCAGCTCGTTCGACCCTGTGACCGGCGCACTGCCTGCGTCGAAGCCGGATTTTTCGCACGTGTTCGGTCAGACGCTTTCGCAGCTTGCGGACGAAGACCCGACCGTCGTCGCCATCACGGCGGCCATGCTGACCGGGACGGGGCTGGAGACGTTTGCCAAGGCACATCCCGAGCGTTTATATGACGTCGGCATCGCCGAGGGGCACGCCATCACGATGGCTAGCGGCATGGCAAAGCAGGGACTCAAGCCGGTCGCTGCGATCTACTCGAGCTTTTTGCAGCGTGCGTATGATATGCTCATCCATGACACGTCGCTGCAGCGGCTGCACCTTGTGCTTGGCGTTGACCGCGCCGGTATCGTCGGCAACGACGGTGATACGCACAACGGCTGCTTTGATATCAGTTATCTGAGCTCCGTGCCGTATATGCGCATCCTCTGCCCGGCGAGCTTTGCCGAGCTGCGCGCCATGTTGCGCAAAGCGGTCACGGAGCTGGAGGGACCGGTCGCCGTGCGCTATCCGCGCGGCGGAGAGGGCGCATATCAGGCGTGCTCGCTCGAACCGGTCACGGTTTTGCGCGAGGGCAGCGACCTGACACTGCTGACCTATGGCATTGTCATCAACGATGTCCTGCAGGCGGCGCAGCTGCTTGCGCAGCAGGGAATCTCGGCAGAGGTCGTGAAGCTTGCGCAGGTCGCGCCGCTGGAAGCTGCCCCGGTGCTTGCATCGCTGCAAAAGACAGGGCGGCTGCTGGCGGTCGAGGATGTGTGCGCTGCCAACTGCATCGGAGAACAGGTACTGTCTGCAGCGGAGCAGGCAGGGCTGCCAATGAAAGCCGCCCGGCTGCTGAATCTCGGCAGCGGCATCATCCCGCACGGCGCACCGGATGTACTCAAAACGGCGTATGGCCTGGATGCGCAGGCCATTGCAGCCGCTGCACAGGCACTGTGCGCAAATGACAGAGAGAAGGGGAACGGCGCATGAAGAAGGTACGACTCGACCAGCTCGTCTTCGATCAGGGGCTGAGCGAGAGCCGCGAACGCGCGAAGGCGATCATTATGAGCGGTGTTGTCTATGTCAACGGCCAGCGCGCGGACAAGCCCGGCGCGCAGGTCGCGCCGGATGTGAATATCAAGGTGCGCGGCAACACGCTGCCCTATGTCAGCCGCGGCGGTTTTAAGCTGGAAAAGGCGCTCAAGGTCTTTCCCATTGACCCGACCGGCATGACGTGCATCGACTGCGGCGCTTCTACCGGCGGTTTTACGGATGTGCTGCTGAAAAACGGCGCTGCGAAGGTCTATGCCGTCGACGTCGGTTACGGTCAGCTCGCATGGAGCTTGAGAAACGATGCGCGCGTCATCTCCATGGAGCGCACAAACGTGCGCTATATCACCGCCGAGCAGATCCCCGAGCCGCTGGATCTTGCGGTCATGGATCTGTCCTTTATCTCTGTAAAACTGATCTTGCCGGCGGTCTGTCCGCTGCTCAAGGATGACGCAGAGGTCGTGTGCCTCATCAAGCCGCAGTTTGAAGCCGGGCGCGAAGAGGTTGGCAAAAAGGGCGTTGTCCGCGACCCGAAGGTACATCTCGAGGTGTTGGAGAGTTTTCTGGCGTTTGTTCCCGGTGCGGGCTACACCGTCATGGGACTGGATTATTCGCCCATAAAGGGACCCGAGGGCAACATCGAGTACCTCGGCTACCTGCGCAAGGGCAGCCATGACGCGCCGCAGCTCGACCCGGCTGCCGTTGTTGCACAGTCGCACGGTGCGCTGGCGCACGGAAAAGAGAGCGGCGTATGAATCACATTGTCATAGCGGCCAATCCTTACCGCGATATTGGCCTGCAAAAAGCGGTGACGGTTTACAGGATGCTCACAGAGCACGGCCATCGGGCAGTCATTGCCCCGGTGTTTTCACAGAAGGCGTATTTTCCGGGCGACATTTCGCCGCAGCCGCTTGCGGAAGCGGCGCAGGACGCAGGCCTTATCATCGTCATGGGCGGCGATGGGACGATCCTGCACGTTGCAGCCCAGATGCGCGACCATCCGATACCGATCATCGGCGTGAATTTCGGCGGGAAGGGCTTTTTGGCCGGTCTGGAGGACGACGAGCTGGATATCCTGCTCGAGATCGCGGACGGACAGTATACGATCAGCCGCCGCATGATGCTTGATGTGGAGCTCGTGCGCAACGATCGGGTCATCTGTGCGCAGTCCGTGCTCAACGATGTGGTCATTCACGGCGGGCATGTGGACTGCATCGGTATCACGGCATACGGCGACGGCGTGCCGATCACGCGCTTTCACGGTGACGGTATCATTGTCGCCACGCCGACCGGCTCTACGGCTTACTCCATGTCGGCGGGCGGACCGCTCGTCGAACCGGAAAACGAAAACATCATCATGACGCCTATCTGCGCGCACAGTCTGGCCGGAAAGTCCTTTGTGCTCGCACCCGGCCGGCAGATCACGATCGTGCCGGACCGAATACATGACCGGCCGGCCATTCTTGTGGCAGACGGCGGAGACGGCATCGCACTCATCCGCGGCGACCATATCCGTATCCGCCGTTCGGAGAATTATACACTGCTGGCCGATACCGGTATCCGCAGCTTTTATGAGACGGCTTTTGCAAAGCTGACAGACAGACTGTAAGGAGGGACGACGTGAAATCCACCAGACAAAACATTATTCTTCAGATCATCTCTGAGCAGGAGATCGAGACGCAAAATCAGCTCATGGACGTACTGGCGCAGCACGGCGTTTCGAGTACTCAAGCGACGCTGTCGCGCGACATCAAGGAGCTGCACCTGACCAAAACGCTCTCGCCGAGCGGGAAATATCGCTATTCCGCGCCGGCTGCGGATGAATTTCCCGGCTATGATGAGCGCCTGAAAAAGATTTTCCGTGAATGTGTAACGTCCTATGCCGAGGCACAGAACATCATCGTCATCAAGACCCTTCCCGGACTGGCCTCCGCCGCGTGCGCCGCGCTCGACAGCATGCACATAGAGACACTTGTCGGCACGCTCGCGGGCGATGACACGGCATTTTTGCTTATGAAGGACAACACATCCGCCGATGAACTTTTCCAAGAGATCGAAAAGCTGCTTTGACGTGCCGCGGGAGGTGAAGCGCTTTGCTGCGAGAATTGCATATTGAAAATGTCGCGGTCATTGAACGTGCCGATCTTGAGCTCGGGCCTGGCCTGAACATTCTGACCGGCGAGACCGGCGCGGGCAAATCCATCCTCGTGGACGCCATGCACGCGATCCTTGGCTCGCGCGCCTCGCGTGAACTCGTGCGAACGGGCGCGGAAAAAGCGGTTGTTTGCGCGACGTTTGACCCTGGGCCGTGCAGGGCGTGGTGTGACGAAAACGAGATCGAGTGCGACGATGAACTCATCATCCGCCGCCAGATCACTGCGGAGGGCAAAACATCCTGCCGTGTCTGCGGCGTTCCGGTCACGACGGCGCAGCTGCGCGACCTGGGCGCGCTGCTGCTGGACATCCACGGCCAAAACGACGGGCGGCATCTGCTTGACGAGCGGGAGCACCTGCGAAGTCTGGACAAATTCGGGCGCTTAGAGCCGGAACTCGCGCGCTATCAGGCGCAGTATCAGGCGTATCAGGCACTCTGCAAGGAACGCGACACGTTCTCAGCCTACGAAAATGAAAAAGAACTGCTGACCGACAGTCTGAGCCGTCAGCTGGAGGAATTGGAGCATGCCCAGCTCAAGGCTGGGGAAGAGGCGGAGCTCGCCGAGCGCAGCGACCTGCTGCGCAACTTCGAAAAGCTCTCTGAGGCTGTCGATCTGGCTTATGATCTGCTGGCCGGCCGAGACGATTCCGCATCCGCGCTGGCGGGCGAGGCACTGTCGGAGGTCGAGCGGGCGGCAAACTACGCGGGCGAACTCGCGGCGCTGCCGGAGGCGGTCAAGGGAGCGGTGTTCACGCTGCAGGATGCAGCGGAAACTTTGCGCGATTTTCGTGACGGGCTGGATTTTTCCGATGAGGAATTTGACCGCATTGAGTCGCGGCTGTCCCTGCTGCGGCGATTGGAGCGAAAATATAACACTGACGAGGCAGGGCTGATCGATCTGCTCGATTCTGTCCGCAAACGTCTTGATCAGATCGAATACGCCGGCGATCGGCTGCAAAAGCTGGAGACATTGATCGCAAAGCAGGCACAGCAGACGCTTGCCGCGGCAGCGGAGCTGACGCATAAGCGCATGGAGGCCGCCGCCGCGCTCGAGCGGCAGGTTGAGTGCGAGCTGCGCGAGCTGTCCATGCCGTCCGTGCACTTTCACGTGGAGATCACACCGCTCGGCGGCACGCCCGGATTTCAGAGTACAGGCGCGGACAATGTGCGTTTTTTGATCTCGGCAAATGCCGGTGAGGCGCTTGGGCGCATCAGTAAGATTGCTTCCGGCGGCGAGCTCTCGCGCATCATGCTGGCGCTCAAAAACGTGTTCGCTGAACGCGATGACGTGCCCTCCATGGTCTTTGACGAGGTGGATGCCGGTGTTTCCGGCGTGGCCGCTCAGCGTGTCGGTGAAAAGCTCGGTAAGCTCTCTATGGCCAAGCAGGTCATCTGTATCACGCATCTGCCGCAGATCGCGGCTATGGCCGATCAGCATTACCTGATCGAAAAACGCGAGCAGGACGGACGTACCCGCACGACGGTGCAGCTGCTCGACAGTGACGGCCGTCAGCGAGAGATCGCGCGGCTCTACGGCGGCGAGCATATCACGTTGCTGACGCTTGCCAGCGCGGCTGAGCAGCTTGCTTCTGCCGCTGCCTATAAACAATCCATTGAGAAAGGTGATAAACAATCATGAACATCCAAGAAACTGCCGTTGCATATCACACGAACGGCTGCAACTGTGCGCAGAGCGTGCTGATGGCGCTGCAAAACGAAACGGGACTGGATGAGGATACCTCCCGGCGTGTTGCGACCGGTTTTGGCGGCGGTGTGCGCTGCGGTGAGATCTGCGGCAGCATCTCCGGAGCAGTGATGGCGTTCGGACTCGCCGCCGATCAGGTAACTGCCACGGCTATGACCAAGCAAATGACGCAGAGCTTCCGCGAGGAGTTTGGCTGCCTGCGCTGTCAGGAGCTTGTGGCAAAAAACGGCGGCAAGGGTCACTGTGCCCATATGATCGCATGGGGTGCTCAGCGCGCTGAGGAAATCCTTGCTGAGAACAAGGTCAAAGAATGACATGTATGAGGAGATAAGAAGATGACACTGTATGATGAACTGATCGCCCGCGGCCTGATCGCGCAGGTGACCAATGAGGAAGAGATCAAAAACATGATCAACAACGGCAAAGCCACGTTCTACATTGGCTTTGACTGCACGGCGGACTCGCTGCATGTCGGTCACTTCATGGCACTTTGCCTGATGAAGCGTCTGCAGATGGCCGGGAATAAGCCCATCGCCCTCATCGGCGACGGTACGACGCTCATCGGCGACCCCTCCGGCCGCACCGATATGCGCCAGATGCTTACTGAGGAGACCATCAAGCACAATGCCGAGTGCTTCAAGCGTCAGATGGAGCGCTTCATTGATTTCTCGGACGGCAAGGCGCTCATGCTCTACAATTCCGAGTGGCTCAAGCCGCTCAACTACATTGAGCTCCTGCGCGAGGTCGGAGCATGCTTCTCTGTGAACAACATGCTGCGTGCTGAGTGCTACAAGCAGCGCATGGAAAAGGGCCTGAGTTTCCTGGAGTTCAACTACATGATCATGCAGAGCTATGACTTCTACTACATGTTCC
>ENA-ORLT01000143-ORLT01000143.1-human-gut-metagenome-genome-assembly--contig:-NODE-143-length-21296-cov-11.1813_pt1 | contig 21296 bp, 23 predicted proteins | sample MGYA00243074_ERZ508838 | MGnify/ENA primary metagenome ERZ508838 (study PRJEB26277, sample SAMN04329833) | human gut metagenome | biome: human-associated habitat | host: Homo sapiens | place: USA...
CGGACAAACTCCCCGGCAAGCGTGAATATGTCGCCGCCCTTGCCCAAGCCGAAGTCGTACCAGAGCTGTTTCGCCACGTTCCCACGGAACGAGGGTGTGCGTTCGTTGCGGTACGGCGCACGATACCACAGTTCGTTTCCGCTTCTTCGGACAGGCTCGTGCCCCAACCGTGCGAGGAAGTCCGCAAGAGGTATCCGCTTTATGTTTTCAATGTCCGTCCGTTCCATACACGCCTTTCAGTTGATGATGAACTTTATACCCACACCCCATTGGCAGTGCAGCTTCTTCGTGTCGCCACCCCACAGCAGGCGTTCCCTGAGATTGGCGAGCAGGGCGATACGGTCTGCCACATAAAACTCCACATCACGCGTCAGCGCACTCCCGTAGATGAAAGCGTCCCGGTCGTGCAGTGTGGCTCCGTCAAAGAGCACCTTCTTCCCCCAATTCACCGACTCATATCCGGCGAGAGCCGAAACGCCCCCATAGACGAAGACGATTTTCCGGGCATCGGTCAGCAGCTTGAAGAAGTAGCCGCCCTCTGCCGTGAACTGCGCCACAGGTATGGCGGTGTCCTTGTACGGGGTGTTCTTCAAGAGATATTCGCCGCCGAATACCCACTTGTTTCCTCTTTTCGTTTAGGTGGAGAGTGCTGCCCCGAAACTGTACCCTCCGTCATTGCCGCCGGGCTTGAAGCCGTCCGTCATGTTCGCCCTGACTTCGATACCCTGCATTTTCGGCAGGCATCGTTGGGCGTGCGCCTGCCCCGTGAAAAGGGCAAGCGACGCGATGATTATTGCGATGTACTTTCTCATGGCTTATCGTACTTGAAGTTCGTTGATGGTACTGGCGCGTACCAAATCCTCGTTCTCAATCACGAAGGACTGGTGACGGCCGCCGTTCTTCTCGTTAAGTTCCACAATGAGGCACTTGTCGTCGGGGATGGTGAACTTCGCCATCGTGAAGACCGTGCGCTCACTCTTTTTGCCCGGCACGAGGGTGGCGTAGTTCTGCGCACGGAGCGGCAGGATGATCTGCTCCTGCACGGCGGTACGCTTCGCCACCTTCTTGTCCACGATTTTCCAAGTGATGTAGTCCACATCGAAAGGCACGTTGCTCTGGTTCTTTATCTCCGTGTGGAAATAGAGCAAGCCGTTGTGCGTGTAGATGCCTTTCAGAAGATATTGGATGCCGAAACGCTTGCAGCCGATATGCTTCACCTCGCGCTTGTTCTGCTTGTAAATTGACTTCATGATAAGGCGCACCAGCATCGGGCTTTCGCTGCCCAGTTCTTTCAAGTAGATTTCCTGCGCGTTGTTCGGTCGGTTCACCGTGCTGCCGTCATGGATGAAGTCGCACATCTCCACGTTGAGCAACAGCGGTTCGGCGGCGTACTTCACGTTGAAGGTGTAGAAACTTCCGTCCTCCGTGATGACGGACATGTTGGTTTCGTTGGGAAAATTCCGCACGGTAGCCTTCACGCGGATGACGTTCTCCGCTCCGTCGGCTTTCCCGGCAATCAGATCGGGCGAGCCTAAATCTACATAGCGCACCTCCGCCGGAAAAATGACGTGGACGGTCTTGTCGTAGGTCACTTCCAGACCGTGCGGCGGTATCATGCGGTCGAAGGTCAGCTTGCGTGACAGCCCGTGATACAGGTCGCCGTCCGCCTCCTTCTGCGGATAGACCTCCTTCGTCAAGGTCGGTTGCTCACTTCCGTTGGTCGTTTCAACGGTTACATTCTCCTGCGCGTTGGCAGTTGCGATGCCCATAGCGAGGGCAAACATGATGATTACTTTTCTCATTACTTTTGGATTTTTAGTGGTAAATGTTTTTTTGATTGATTGTTGTTTTCAGTCCTTTTCCTGATAGAGCATGACCCTGTACCCGGCTTTCAGATGCACCTTGACGGTGCGCATCTTCTTGGCGATATACTGGCTCGTGCCTTGTATCAGCCCCTTGCCCAAGTCGGAGGCGAGCTGCGCCCCGGCGTTGGTGGAGATGTTGATGCTGCTCCCCAACGAGCCGCCCATGTTGGCGGCGACCTCCCGGACGGCGTTCATCTCCATCGAGTTCGGAATGAAGATGCCGGGCTGTCCATCCGTGTCATAGACCGCAAGCTCCACGGGGATAATCGTGCCGTCGTATTCCAGCGAGGTGATCCCGATGTCGAGCCGCTCCCCCTGTATCTTTCCCGTGCCGACCACCACCGCATTGCGTGGGATTGTCCTGCCTGCCACCGCCATCGGTTCTAACAGGCGCAGCCTTACCGTCTGCCCGTCCGTCACGCTCTGCGCCCCATGCACGCACGCCGGGATGGTGTTCCTGTCCGATACCTCCGCCGTACCGACAGCCGTGTTGAAACCCCGGTTGCGTTCCTGCGAGAAAGTGGTGACAAACTCCGCGTTGCTCATGGGCTGCGAGAGTGAGGAAACGACTTGGCGGGTCACTTGTCTTACGGGTGTAGCCGTGTTCTTTTTCCCCTTCTGCACGGTGGCAGGCTCTGCCGCCTGTTCCGACTTCCCACCGTTCTGACCGCCCATGTACTTTGCCGCCAACTCGTAGGACTTCTCCATAAGAGCCACTTGGTCGTCCACGGCGGAAGCCTTGCCCTTCTCGCTTTCCAGTTCCGACTCCAGCGAGGCGATGCGCTCCAACAGCTCGTCCATCTCGGCATTGTCATTCTTCGGCTGTTCGTAGAAGTTGCCGAGAGTGGCGTTCAGGTCACGGTAGGCGGCAGCGGAGGACTGGATGGTCTGCGACGTGGCGGGCTGTGCCTTTTCCTCCTTGCCGCCCGGATTGGCGAGGTCGAACTCCGTTCCCGCTATCTCGCGGTCGAACATGTCGCCCAGCTGCCCGATGGCACGGTTGCGGTTTTCTAACCGCTCTTCCATCTCCCCATGCTCGTAGGCTTTCAGCTTGTCGCCGATAATCTGCTTGTTCGCCTTGTCCGCGTCGGGCATCTCGGTGTTGTAGCCGTCTGTTCCCGGCGGTTGCTCCTTGCCGGAGGAAGGGGCGAATATCAGCCACATCGCCCCGATGTACACCAGCACCATAGCGGGCAACACGATCATCTTCTGCCGTTTCAGCCGTTGCGCCTCGGTCAGCGGTTCGCGCTCTTTTCTCGGCTTTCCCGTGTCGGGAGCGGATTTGTTCTCTTTCGTCGGTTCATTCTTTGGTTCATTCTTCGTCTGTTCCATATAAATAAGGTGTTAAGTGATTGTCTGTTTCTGCCGGGGTCGGCAGTTCCACCCGTCCGGCGTGTCCCGTTTCCATGCGTGACCCGTCATTTCTGCCGATGTCATAGACGGCTCTGCCGAAGGTGTAGAGGGCAAGCACCGCGAAGGCGGCGAGCATCCCCAGCACGATGCGGCGGCGTGTTTCCGGCGGCAAGCCGTCAAGATAGCCTTTGAGCCTTGCCACTAAGCGTTTCCGTTTGTCGTGGAGCTTCCAGTACACGCCCCACATTGTTTTTCTGATACTTTTTACTTTCCGTTTCATAATCCGTTACCGTTTGATAGTCTGTAAATCCTTGTTCTCGATGATGGTGAACCCCTCGATGGTGAATCCGTTGGGATTGTCGTCCGACCGTGATGCGTTCAACAGGCGGCAGGTGGTCACAAGGCTGCGCTCGGTGACGTTGCTCTGCCGGATAATTTTCTGCGTGGCGTAGGTCACGGCACGGTAGGGATAGGCATTGAAGTCGCACACCACGCTGTCCACCTTCAGCACTTGGTTGATGTTCCCGGCGATGATGCGGTTGTAGTACCCCTTCTCGGCGAAGTCCGAATAATAGTGGTACACGCTCTTGTCCGCCAACAGCAGGGCACGTTTCACGTTGTGTTCAATCGCGCTCTTTTCGGGCGACAGCGTGAAGAACAATTCGTGGAAGCGGCGCACATGCTCCCGTGCCTCCGCCGGGCGGTTCTGCGACAAATCCTGCGACAATGCGAGCATCAGGCTCTTGCCGTTGTCCAGCACATAGATCTTCTCCCGTTGCTTCTCCGCGAAACGGTAGGAACTCCACACGCTCCATACCGTCACCACGGCGCACAGCGACAGGAAGACGATACCGAACAGGCGTATCTGCCTGAACGACGATTCGATGTTTCTGAGTGACTTGAATTCCATTTTACTTTTTCCGTTTTTATAATTTCACATTGGTTATTTCAGCAGCTTGCCGATGCGTCCGACGGCGTTCCCTGCGGTAGCTCCTGCAACTCCGCCCGCCATGCCTCCGGCCCGTCCAGCCATCTGGTTCATGTTGCGGTTGTAGCTGCCCATGCCTCCGGCTTGGATAATCCAGCCCGCCACGGTGGGGATGGTGAAGTAGCCGATGATGCCGATGCAGAGGAACACGATATACACCCCGTCGCTCGAATCCAGCGAGAAGTTCGGGTCAGCCTGCATACGCTCGATGTCGCTTTGCAGCATCAGCACCTGTATTTTAGCCAGTATGGTGCTGAACATGTCCGACACCGGCAGCCACAGATAGACCTGTATGTAGCGGCATATCCACTGCGTGAGCGTGCTTTGGAAGCCGTCCCACACCGATATGGCGAAGGCTATCGGACCGAGTATCGCCAGCACCACGAGGAAGAAGGTGCGGACGGTGTCTATCACGAGGGCGGCGGCTTGGAACAGCAGTTCCAGTATCTCGCGGAAGAAGTCGCGGATGTTTTTCTTCATGTTGTACATCCCCCGGTCGATATACATCCCCGCCATCGTCACCATGTCGGAGGGCGACCAGCCGAGTTCCTCCAGCTGCTTGTCAAACTCCTCGTTGGACACGAGGTAGGCGGTTTCGGGGTTGCGCATCATCGCCTCGTATTCCAATTTGTCCTTCTGCTGGCGGTAGGTGTTCATGTCGAGCGTTTCCGCCTCCAGCATCTTCGCCGTGCCTTGCACGACGGGCGAGAGAATGCTGTTTATCGTACCCAGCACAACCGTGGGGAAGAACATGATGCAAAGACCGATGGCGAAGGGGCGGAGCATCGGGAACACGTCTATCGGTTCGGCTCTCGCCAGCGACTGCCATACCCGGTAGGCGACGTAGAACAACGCGCCCAGCCCGGCGATGCCTTTCGCCACGCCCGCCATGTCCTCGCACAGCGGCATCATCTGCTCGTAGAGCGAGCGTAATATCTGGTGAAGGTTGTCGAACTCCATAGGCTACCAGTATCTTTCGTTCATATTCCCGTACAGCCCCATGATGCGGTCGAGGTCGTTCTTCTTTTTAGCGCGGAGATAAGACACCGATATGTTCTTGTTGGTGTAGTAGCTCACGAGGTTGCGGTAACGCTTCATCTTGGAATGGCAGCGTTCCACCACGTCCATGCGCTCCTTGTCGGTCATGGAGAGCGTGGTGATGTTCACCACGTTTTTCAGTTCGGTCAGTACATCGTTGCTCTCTTCCAGCAGCTTCGTGTACCCGAAGGCGATGGCTCCCAGTTCCTCCACGGTGAAGTTGTCGTCACGCATCATCCGCTGGAAGTTGGTCACATAGATGTCGGTGATGTCGCCCACCATCAGGATGGTCTGCTGCACCTTGCGGGCGTCCCGGACAAGGTTGTTCACCGATTTCAGCGCGTCGTAATACTTCTTGCCCTGTTCGTAGATTTTCACGGTTTCCTGAAAATTCTTCACCATGTTCTGGGCGGTGGTCGAGGTATGCACCACGTTCTTGGAGGTGTTCACGATGCTCTGCGCGATGTTGGACGGGTCTATCACCGCCCACTGTGCGCTTGCCCTGCCCGCGAGAAGCAGGCACAGGCAGACAATCATTGTTATTCTTGTTCTCATGTTACTTTGGATTTTAGTGGTTTCAATCTAATTTTTGTTCCTCAACCGGGGTTTCCGGCTGTGGCTTCACCCGCACATAATCCCCGTTTGGAGAGAAGGTCAGCACGTCCGTTGCCTCGTTGTAGGACACGTCGATGCGGAAGCCGGTGTTCATGAACAGGTTGCCGTTCTCCTCCTGCAAGAGATAGGTTTCCGGTTTCAGCTTGCGGCGCAGACCGCTCCGGCGGAACACCGTCACCTTGTAGGCTTCGCCCTCCTTGTAGATAAGCACGTCGGGCTTCCCCTCCACGCTCTCCCAATTCCCGCACAACATATCGCGGCGGTTGTCGGCAACGTCGCAGGATTGCAGCATCACGACCGCCAATCCGATTAAACACTTGCTGACTTGCAGTATTTTCACTTTTGATAAACTCATACGCATTTCTTGTTTTTAGTTGATGATTAAATGATTAACTTTTGTTTCTCCGCTTTTCGGCAAGCTGCCGGATGGCGGCTTCGATGTCACCGCCCAGCTTTTCCGCCAGACGGTAAACCTCCACTTTCTCCGTTTCCTCGGTGGTGTACGCCAGATACTCTTCGGCACTGACCTCGGTAGCATAGACGGCAGACTGTGTGCCGCCCAAGCCTATCCACACCTCCTTGTAGAGCCGTGAAGGGTTGTTCGCCATGTTGATGGAGAGTATCTGCCCCTTCTCCTTTTCCGTCAGTCCGAGCAACGCCTGTATCTGGTCAAACTTGTTCATGTACTTGCGTTGGTCGAGAAGTATCTTGCAGTCGGAGTTGTTGATGATGCTCTCCTTGACCACGGGAGAGGAAATGATGTCGTCCACCTCCTGCGTCACCACGATTGCCTCGCCGTAATATTTTCTGACCGTCTTGTACATATAGCGCAGATATTCAGCCATGTTCGCCGAAGAAAGAGCCTTCCAAGCCTCTTCCACGATAAGCTGTTTCCGCACGCCTTTCAGCCGCCGCATCTTGTTGATGAAAGCCTCCATGATGATGATGGTCACCACCGGGAAAAGCTCACGATTTTCCTTTATACTGTCAATCTCGAAGACGATGAACCGCTTGTTCAGCAGGTCGATGTTCTCCGTGGAGTTGAGCAGGAAGTCGTAACGTCCGCCCCGGTAATACTGCCGCATGGTGGTGAGCATATTGTCGATGTTGAAGTCGGATTTGTCCACCTTGATGTCACGCTCAGCCAGCTCCTTGCGGTAGTCGTCACGCATATACTCGTAAAAGGTGTTGAACGACGGCACGATGCTCCGGTCAGCCTTGATACGCTCGATGTAGGCACTCACGGCACTGCCCAGTTCGCCGCTCTCGGTCTTTGTCACCTTGTCGTCCTCCGACTTCCAGAGTGTCAGCAGCAGGGTCTTGATGCTGTCCTTCTTCTCCACGTCGAAGATGTAATCATCGGTGTAGAACGGGTTGAACGATATGGGCTTCTCCTCCGTGTAGGTGAAATACACGCCGTCCGCTCCGCCTGTCTTGCGCCGGATCATGCCGCACAAGCCCTGATAGGAGTTTCCCGTGTCCACCAATACGACGTGCGTACCCTGTTCGTAGTATTGGCGCACGAGGTGGTTCATGAAAAACGACTTGCCGCTGCCCGAAGGACCCAGCACGAACTTGTTGCGGTTCGTGGTGATGCCCCGCTTCATGGGCAGGTCGCTGATGTCGAGGTGCAGCGGTTTCCCCGTGAGCCTGTCCACCATCTTGATGCCGAAGGGCGAGAGCGAACTGCGGTAGTTGGTTTCCTCCGTGAACAGGCACACCGCCTGTTCGATGAAGGTGTGGAAACTCTCTTCCGCCGGGAAGTCCGCCGCGTTGCCGGGTATCGCCGCCCAGTAGAGTGTCGGGCAGTCGATGGTGTTGTGGCGCGGCACGCACTCCATGCTTGCCAGCTGGCTGCCCACGTCGTTCCTTATGTGCTTCAGCTCCTCCGCGTCGTCGCTCCACGCCATGACGTTGAAGTGCGCCCGTACCGAGGTCAGCCCGTAGGAATGGGCTTCGTTCAGGTACTGGTCTATCCACTCGCGGTTGATGCTGTTGCTCCTTGAATAGCGTGAGAGCGACTGCATGTTGCGGGCGGACTTCTCGAACTTCTGCAAGGTTTCCTCGCTGTTGTCTATCAGCACATACTGGTTGTAGATATGGTTGCAGGAGAGCAGCAGCCCCACCGGGGAGGCGAAGGAGAGGCGGCAGTCGCTCCGGTCGGTGGAGAGCTTCTCGTAACGGGTGTCGGTCGCCACCTTACCCGGCAGGTCTTCCGCATCGGAGAGGGTGTGCAGGCACAGGCGGTTGTCGCCGATGCGCATCTCCCTTGCCGAAAGCTCGATGTCCTGCAAGGTGGTGTCACCCTCCGGCATGAGCGAGAAGTAGCGTTCTATCAGCCCCGTCTTTCCCTCAGTACCCACAATCTCATCGGTAGATAGGCGGCGCAGCCTGACAAGCCCGCTGTCGTTCATGATGCGCTCGAACTGTTCGCAAGCCTCCATGAATTTGGTGGCGGTTTCCTTGTCCAGCTCCTTCGGGATGATATGTCCCCGGCACAGCGTGCTGAAGTTGCTCTGCATCCGGTTACGCTCCTTTGTCGTCTTGGTCAGGTAGAGGTAGCAGGTGTGTTTCAGGTACGGACGCTCGTTGAAGTGTCGCTCGAAGCTCCGCGAGAGGAAACTCATGTCGTCCTTTTGCAATTCCGGCTTGTAGCGTTCCTTGATGAACCAGTCCTGCTTATGGACGACGGAGTAGTCCGGCAGCACCTTGATCGCCTTGCACCAGCAGCCGTGGATAGCCTCGTACTCCGCGCCCGTCACGGTGTAAAGCTCCGGCAGCTCCACCTCGAAAGCCACCGTGATGTCGGCGTCCTTTGAGATGATGCAGCCATGCTCCACCGCAAGCAGGGGGAACTTGTTTTCCAGTGTTGTCATTTTCGATGTATTCCTCATTGTCTTTCTTCCTTTCGTTGTCGTTTGAACAGACGGGTTATCCGCCGCCGGTTGATAAGGTATCGGGGATGGCTCCGCGCCGCTCCCAGTTTCATCAGCCCATGTTCGCCGTACCGGGCGTTCAGCGCGAAGGTCTGCCACACAAGGAGGGAGGACGATGCCGCGCCGAAGCCGATACATACCCACTGGTCGATGCCGACCATGTAGAGGATGACGAACAGGACGAAGAGAGCCAGCAGACCTCCGCAGAAGATGAAGAGGTACTGAGCCTTCAAGCCCTTGAACTCTACCGGACGGCCGATACCCTTGTTTACCGGGTATTCAGCCATACATTATTATATTAGAGGAAGAATGAGCGCAGGATGGTGGCGGCCACAATCAGGAAGATACACGCGCCGAACCACGAGGCGGCTGTCTTGCTGGTGTCGGGGTCGCCCGATGAGAATTTACCATACACTTTCACGCCCCCGATAAGCCCGACGACCGCGCCGATGGCGTATATCAGTTTCGTGCCGGGGTCGAAATAGGAACTCACCATTGAGGTGGCTTCGTTGATGCCCGCGATGCCGTTTCCCTGCGCGAAGGCGGAGGCGGTTGCGGCGATGATGAGTGCCGCTGAGAGGATTGCTTTTCTGTTTCTTACGATGTTCTTGTTCATAAACTGTTCTTGTTTGTGCCGTCTAAAGGGTGGATGGTCCTTTGTCGGGCGGTTGATACTCTGTTACTTTACTTTGGTTTTAGTGGATGCCCGTTTGTTTCCACGGACTTGGGTGTGTCCGTTGCGGACCGGATGCGCCTTGCGTTTCCTCGCCGCGTGGGTTGATTGTCATTCCTTCATGTTCTTTCCTTTTTCAGTTGTCATACATAGTTGCGGATGTCGAACTCCTCGATGTTGTCCGGCACGACGAACACCTTTTTAGGTTTTTTCAGCCGGATTTCGATAAGTCCCTTTATGCGGATGCCTATCTCCGAAGAGCCTTCCATCATTTTCTCGTACAGCTCCGTGCCTTCCATGTCGGTGAACACCTTAGCCGCCTTTTCACGTTGCGCCTGCGTCGCGTCCGGGTTCTTGGCGGTCTTGCAGGCGTCGTCGATTTCGTCAAAGCTGCTGCCCGAAGCCCGTGGCGTGTCCGGAGCGTCCTCTTCCGGTTCGTCCTCCCCGTATCCCAGTTCCTCCGGTGGTATGCTCGTGAAGGCTTCATCGAGTTTTTCCTCCGGGACTTGTGCCGTGCGTGAGGCGGTTTCCGCGTTTCCGTCGTCAAAAGTAGCCTCTTCCTCCGACAGCTCAATGCCTTTTTCCGAAGTGGCGGCTTGTTGCGTCGGTATGGCAGCGGTTGTCCGGGTGGATGCCATCCTGAAACGGCTCTTGCCGATGATGTCCGCCTCTTCTGCTGGGACTTCCTCTTGCACTGTTTTTTGTTTTATCTCCGTGCCACCCAGCGACCGCCACAATCCGGCGATGCCCCTGAAGAATCGGACAAGCCGTGTGTCCATGATGCGCTCGTAAAGGAGCAGGAACAGGAACCAAAGGTTGCAGCCGACCGATACGGCCAACAGAATGTCTGTTATGCTTATTGTTTCATTCATACGCTTCCTGTTTGGATTAAAATACCGGATTGTAATTCTTGGCGTAAAGGCTTCTTATTGCATCCTCGCACTGGTTGAAGTGATGCGTCAGCACATGGTCTATGTAGGCGGACAGGTTGAGCCTGTCATGCCCGATTACGCTGATGATGCGCATGATGCGGTCGTGGTATTCCGGGCGCACATACGCCATCTTACCTTCTCGCGCCTTCACTTCCGGGTCACGGATGAATAACCGTTCATAGTCCCGTTCACTGCATTTGCAGATTACCGTGGCGAGCGATATGATTTCCACGCTCGTCTGCACTTGGGCTGTCATGCCCTTGCCGCTTTGCTGCGACACTCTTCTTTTTTGGTTCTTTTCCTTTTTCATGTCAGATTAAATCTTCTCGTTGTTTTTTATACAGTTCGTTAATTCTCTCCTTGTGCTGCTCCAGATGCTGACGCAGCACGGTATCCACATAGCCGCCCACCGAGATTTCACCTCCGGCAATGTCATTCACGATTTTGAGGATTTTGCCGTGTACGTCGCGGCTGATATAGACACACTGGCGGGTCTTTATTTCATTGCGGCGCAGGAACAGCTCGTTATAGTCCTCGTCCTGCCTTTTCCGGCGGCCACCTTCCCTCTGCGCTTTCTCCCGTGCCACGGGTTGCGCGGGGAGCGGTTCCGGTACGGCGGTGTCATCTTCGGTCGGTGCGGCTGCGGGAACTTCCTGCGCCGGGCGCAGACTCCCGTCCTGTGTGCGTCGCCCGATGGAGGCCAACAGCAGTTCCTCGTCGATGCCTTCCGTGTTCACTTTCCTGCTGCCCATGCTTATTGCGGTCTGATAATTTCGCTTATCTCTTCGGAAAACTCACGGATGCCGCTACCTTTCAACAGGGCTGTGTCCATCGGGAAGATGGTCGAGCGGAAAACGCTCCTGCGCTCTTCCGAAAGGTCACGGCGGAACTTCTTGCTGTCGGGCAGGCGGGTGGAAAGCACCGGGAAGCCCATTTCGGCAATCACTTCCTCGTAGATGCCGTACAGGTCGTTCCTCTCCCTGCCGTCCACCATCGTCCAGAACAGATACAATCCCTTTGTTTTCGCCTGTCCGGTCGTCATCAGCCTGTCGCGGAACATCGTGACGAATTTCAGGGTACTCTCCACGACGAAGCGGTCGGCACTCAGCGGGGTGAAGATGTAGTCCATCTGCGAGAGCGTCTTTATCACGCCGTTGCTTCGGAGCGTTCCCGGCATGTCGAAGAACACCACATCGGGTTTCACATCTTCGGTGGCGATCATCCTCTCTGCATCGTCGAGTGCGTTCACCGCGTTGCTCTTGACGATAGTATAGGCATTCTTCTTGATCCGGCGGAAATGGTCGCAGGCGAGAGCCTTGAAGTAGGTGCTGCTGTCGATAAGCCCCATTTCGTGTTCGCGCAGACCGTGGATGCTGTGCTGCGGGTCGTCGCAGTCCACGACGGCGACATTGTAACCTTTCACGTTGTGGAGGTAACTGGCGGCGAGTGCCGTGACGGTGGATTTGCCGATGCCCCCTTTTTGTGTTGCGAATGCAACGAAGATTTCTTTACTCATGGTTCCATTTATTTTAATTGTTGATGATTTTATTTTCTGTTTATATGCGGATTGAATTACCGCATTATCCGTTTCCGTGAACAGGCACGCGGACGGGTCATCGCGTATCCGGTTCTGTGGTGAAGCGGTGCGCCGGACAAATGATGAATGACGACATTGCGTCATGAAGTCATTGAATCCATACGTCACCGAATTGTCGGATAACCGGGTTTCCGACGGTTCGGGTATCCGCTTCGGCAAGTGTCCGCAGAAGCGGTTTTCCGGGTATTTTAATGTTTCGTTTTTCATATCTTCAAATCGTTCGTTTCTTGAATCATGCTGCAAATAAACAAGTATATTTTGGAACCTGTATCATTTCTCCGGCAAGTGGCAGCACGTTGCGCCGGTTGGCAGTCATTGACCGGGTCAAGCATCTGTCCGATACCGCTTTAAGGGCGTAACTTTGCCCCCGGACAGCAGGGTTCGCCGATGGTGGCGCAGCCGGAGTCCTGAAAGGTATCTTCCCAATCCGTCCCCTGACGGATTTTTATGTTCACCTGAACATAGCAAGATGTCTTTTCAGCCGCTCAAAATATTTTGAGCAGCCACGAAAAGCACTTGCCCTTGCAGGGGGCGGGCTTCCCCTCCGAAGTCGGGAAGCTTTTTAGAACTGCGGTGCTGTGACCCGAAGCGGCGGCTTATGCCGTCAATCCGCTAAATCCAAAGTAATATGAAAGAGAAAAGGAAAAGCAAAGCAGGGAGAAATCCCAAACTTGATCCGGCGGTGTACCGCTACACCGTCCGTTTCAACGAGGAGGAACACAACCGTTTCCTCGCCATGTTCGGAAAATCGGGTGTCTATGCACGGTCGGTTTTCCTCAAATCGCACTTCTTCGGACAGCCGTTCAAGGTGCTGAAGGTGGACAAGACGCTGGTGGACTACTACACCAAACTGTCGGATTTTCATGCGCAGTTCCGCGCCGTGGGGACTAACTACAACCAAGTCGTGAAGGAACTGAGGCTGCATTTTTCCGAGAAAAAGGCGATGGCGTTGCTCTATAAACTGGAGCAACAAACCGTCGAACTCGTGAAACTGAGCCGTCAGATTGTGGAACTTTCGAGAGAATTGGAGGCGAAATGGTCGCAAAAATCAGTGTAGGAAGTTCGTTGTACGGCGCGATTGCCTACAACGGGGAGAAAATTAATGAGGCACAGGGGCGGCTGCTCACCACCAACCGCATCTACAATGACGGTTCGGGGAAGGTGGACATCGGCAAGGCGATGGAGGGTTTCCACACCTTTATGCCACCGCAGATGAAAGTGGAGAAACCGGTGGTGCATATCTCGCTCAACCCGCACCCGGAGGATGTGCTGACCGATGCGGAATTGCAGGATATAGCCCGCGAGTATCTGGAAAAACTCGGTTTTGGGAACCAACCCTATCTTGTTTTCAAGCACGAGGACATCGACCGCCACCACCTGCACATCGTGACAATCAACGTGGACGAGAACGGGAAACGGCTCAACCGGGATTTTCTATACCGCCGCAGCGACCGCATCCGCAGGGAACTGGAACAGAAATACGGGCTGCATCCGGCTGAACGTAAAAATCCAAGATTGGATAACCCGTTGCGCCGGGTGGACGCTTCGGCAGGCGATGTGAAGAAGCAGGTAGGCAATACCCTGAAGGCTTTGAACGGGCAGTACCGTTTTCAGACGATGGGCGAATACCGTGCGCTCCTTTCCCTCTATAACCTGACGGTGGAGGAAGCGAGGGGTAACGTGCGCGGACGGGAGTATCACGGGTTGGTCTATTCCGTCACGGACGACAAGGGTAACAAGGTGGGCAATCCGTTCAAGTCCTCGCTTTTCGGGAAGTCCGTCGGCTATGAAGCCGTGCAAAGGAAGTTCGCACGTTCCAAGCTGGAGATTAAAGACAGGAAACTCGCCGAAATGACGAAACGCACCGTCCTTTCCGTACTGCAAGGCACTTATGACAAGGACAAAATTGTGAGCCAACTCAAAGAGAAGGGCATTGACACCGTATTGCGCTATACGGAGGAGGGGCGCATCTACGGGGCGACCTTCATCGACCACCGCACGGGATGCGTGCTGAACGGCTCGCGCATGGGCAAGGAACTTTCGGCGAATGCCTTGCAGGAACACTTCACCCTGCCATACGCCGGACAGCCGCCGATACCGCTTTCCATTCCGGTGGATGCTGCGGACAAGTTGCAAGGGCAGACAGCACATGACCGTGAAGACGTGTCGGGCGGTATGGGCTTGCTAACTCCCGAAGGTCCGGCGACCAATGCCGAGGAAGAGGCTTTCATCCGGGCGATGAAGCGCAAAAAGAAGAAAAAGCGCAAGGGCTTGGGTATGTAATCGGAGTATCAACAATTAAAAAATCAATGTATGTCACAACAAGAAGACGATTTGAGGGCATTGGCGAAAATCATGGATTTTCTACGTGCCGTGAGTATCATTTTAGTGGTCATGAACGTGTACTGGTTCTGCTACGAAGCCATCCGGCTGTGGGGCGTGAACATCGGCGTGGTGGACAAAATACTGATGAACTTCGACCGCACGGCGGGGCTGTTCCATTCCATACTGTACACGAAGCTGTTTGCCGTCCTGCTGCTTGCGCTGTCGTGCTTGGGAACAAAAGGGGTCAAGGGTGAGAAAATCACTTGGCGTAAAATCTGGACGGCACTCGCCGCAGGGTTTGTGCTGTTTTTCCTCAACTGGTGGATACTTGCTCTGCCGCTGCCTATTGAAGCGGTGACGGGCTTGTATATCCTTACCATCGGCACGGGCTATGCCTGTCTGCTGATGGGCGGATTGTGGATGAGCCGCCTGTTGAAACACAATCTGATGGACGACGTTTTCAACAACGAGAACGAGAGTTTCATGCAGGAAACAAGGCTCATCGAAAGCGAGTATTCGGTCAATCTGCCCACACGTTTTTATTACAAAAAGCGTTGGAACAACGGCTGGATCAATGTAGTTAATCCCTTCCGTGCGTCCATCGTGTTGGGCACGCCGGGCAGTGGCAAGTCCTACGCCGTTGTAAATAATTTTATCAAGCAACAGATTGAAAAGGGCTTCTCGATGTATGTGTATGACTTCAAATTCAGCGACTTGTCCACAATCGCCTATAACCATTTGCTGAACCACCCTGACGGCTACAAGGTGAAGCCGAAGTTCTATGTGATCAACTTTGACGACCCCCGCCGTTCACACCGTTGCAATCCCATTCACCCGGATTTCATGGAGGACATTACTGACGCTTACGAGAGTGCCTACACCATTATGCTCAACCTTAATAAAAGTTGGGTGCAAAAGCAGGGCGACTTCTTTGTAGAATCACCGATAATCCTCTTTGCATCAATTATTTGGTATCTCAAGATCTATCAAAATGGAAAGTATTGCACGTTTCCCCATGCCATCGAACTACTCAATCGCCGCTATGAGGATATTTTTCCGATTTTATCCTCCTATCCCGAACTGGAAAACTACCTTTCCCCGTTCATGGATGCGTGGCTCGGAGGAGCGGCTGAGCAGCTTCAGGGGCAGATAGCGTCGGCGAAAATCCCGCTTTCAAGGATGATTTCCCCGCAGCTCTACTGGGTGATGTCTGACAGCGAGTTTACGCTGGACATCAACAATCCCGAAGAGCCGAAAATCCTCTGCGTGGGCAACAATCCCGACCGTCAGAACATCTACGGGGCGGCTCTCGGTCTGTATAACTCCCGTATCGTGAAGCTCATCAACAAGAAGGGAATGTTGAAGTCGTCGGTCATTATAGATGAACTTCCCACGATATACTTCAAGGGGCTGGACAATTTGATTGCTACCGCACGAAGCAACAAGGTTGCCGTGTGTCTGGGTTTTCAGGATTTCAGCCAGTTGGTTCGTGACTATGGCGATAAGGAAGCCAAAGTTGTGATGAATACGGTCGGTAACATCTTCTCCGGTCAGGTAGTTGGGGAAACGGCAAAGACGCTCTCCGAGCGGTTTGGTAAGGTGTTGCAGAAGCGGCAGTCTATCTCCATCAACCGGCAGGACGTGTCCACCTCCATCAACACGCAGATGGACGCGCTTATCCCGCCGAGCAAGATTTCAGGGCTTACGCAGGGTATGTTTGTCGGTTCGGTGTCCGACAACTTCAACGAGCGCATCGAGCAGAAGATTTTTCACTGCGAGATTGTGGTGGATGCCGAGAAGGTGAAGCGGGAGGAAAGGGCTTACAAGAAAATCCCCGTCATTACCGATTTTACGGACGAGGACGGCAACGACCGCATGAAGGAAACGGTGCAGGCGAACTACCGGCGCATCAAGGAGGAGGTGAAGCAGATTGTTCAGGAGGAACTGGAGCGCATCGCGGGCGATGATAACCTGAAGCATTTGTTACAGCAGAAGTAGCCAGATGAAAAAATCCGTAACTCAACAATTCTATGAGTTACGGATTTTTTTCATCAGTTTTCTGTTTTCAATTCATATATAAGGTGCGGCATTTCTTTTTCGTTGTATATGACGGTATGACTGCCGCACAAGGTCATTCCCAGCCTTTCAGCCACACGGATGGATGCCACGTTTTCCGGTCGGATACTGCAACAGACGGTTTTCAATCCCAATTCTTCAAAGGCATATTCCAGACACGCGCGGGCGGCTTCCGTACCGTAACCGTTATGCCAGTATGCGTTATCGAGTATATAGCCAAGTTCGACAGCCTCGTTCCCGTTTATGATACTTTTCATCAGACCGGCTTGTCCTATCAAATTGCCGCTTTCTTTCAGTATGACGGCAAAATATCCGAACCCGTCCTTGCGGTATCGGGTGAGTTGCCTGTTTATCCATTTGCGCACGTCCTTTTTGGTAAAGCCGTGTTCCCAAGCGTACATGACTTCCGGCTTTCCCATTATGGCAAAGAGCGCGGCCATATCCTTACGGGTTATCCTGCGGATAAGCAGCCGTTCCGTTTCCATGACGACCAGCGATGTGGAAAAGGTCTTTATCTCAAAGCCGTCCTCTTCCCATTCCTTCACAAGCCTGTTGATCGTTTCTTCCACCAGACTGTCATAAGCGGCATCGGGAATGACCTTTATAAAAAAGGTGTTACGGGTTTCTTTCAGGACCCATTCGTTGATGTCTTTCAGTTCCTTGCCTTCGGGAATGTAATCCTTGTGTATCATGAACTCGTTGATGTTATCCGCTAACAGTTCCTCCAACTGATAGCGGATGTCATCCCCCAGTTCGGCGAACGGTATGCTTTCCTCTTCATAGATGCCTTCTATTAAAGCGTCATCCTCTTCCATATCCTCGTCCGGTGTATGATTGCCCCGTTTCATGTCCAGCATATCCTGTGCGAATTGCCCGGATTCCTTGTCCTTGTACTTCTTGGCATATTTTTCCAGCAGCTCCCAGTCCTGACGGCTCATAGGGTATTTGAAGGCGGCGCGTTCCACCTCGTTGCAGCGTACCATGTCCGCCTTCACATCTTCGGGAAGCGACTGGCATTCCTTGCAGATATGCCGTGCGTGTCCTCTGCCGCTGAATTTCTCGTTGGCTTTGTACTCGCCGCAAATCCGGCAGTAATGCCCCTGTTGTTTCTTCTTTTTCGCCATTTTATTATGCCTCTTCTATTTAGGTTGCAAATTTCGGCATATTATCTCAATGAATAACCCCGATTCGCAATAAAAATTATCTTCTCATGCGTTCCATCTCTTCATCGCGCAGCATCCTCTCGTTCAGCTTCTCCTGCATCCTATCAAGAAAATAGGTGCGGCTTTCGTTCTTCCGGCGTTTGATGTCGGTGTAGAAGCGATAGCAATCCTTAGATTCGATGCCGAATATCTTGTAAAGAAGCGGGGCGAGCTGTTTGAGCGGCATATTTCCATTGTTGACGCAGCCCATCTCGTCGATGCCGTAGATAAGTTCCACGAGGTCGATGGCGTTGCCCGTCCATTGAAGGATGCTGGTGTTGTTCTCGGTTGTGCTGTTGGCGGATATTAGTGGTGGCACTTGGGGCGTGGCAAGGAACTTCTGCATCTTCCTCACAAAAGATAGAGCCTTGCTGACGTATGCGGCAATTTCTTTCCTTTCTTCGGAAAGGTTGCGCACGGGATGGTGCTGCAACTCGATTTCGATGTAGGCAAGTGCGATGATGGTGCGGTTTGCGTCCAGATTGCCGTTACATAGTTCGATCACTTGGGTGGCGAAAGCCGTGTATGCCGTTTCCATATTGCAGTCGCCGGCTTCATTTATCAAGCGGAAGAACTCGGTTTCCGCCAATAAAAAGTAGTTCATGTTCCTGTCAATTTTGAAGTTTTACACTCTGTTTTTCGGTATGCGCACATGAATATGATTGGCAAAAAACGTGTCCATAAATCAAAAAATCCGGCACGCTGTCGTCAAGGTGCTGGATTTCAGTGTGATAAATTTGTGATTTATTTGTTTGACAGGTATTGCGTTTCGCTTAACGTGTTAATTTTTTGGACATTAGTTCACTTTATTGACATCAAACGCACGCTTTATAGATATGGCGGACCACTCCGTTGCGGTATGCCTTCTGTGAAGTCAGTGTCCATTGTTCCTGCGGCAAGGCGGACTGAAAAAAACGCTTTCCGGTTCCGGCTATGAAAGGTAGCGTGTAAAGTATGATTTCATCCACAACATGCATACGCAGTAGCCCGTTGATGTAGTCCGCCTTTTCAGGAGTGACTTCCGCCAGATAGCAGATATTTGTAGATTTCCGCCATTCGTCAAGCATGGAGATGGAATAATCCGGTGTTATATGATAAAGGGCATTTTCCCTTATCTCGTTGATACCGCAATCTTCAAGGCGCAGTTCCTTATACGCTTTGCAATATAACTCGGAGCTTAGACAACCGTCTATCGTCAGAACGGCAAGAATCTGTACTTTACCCATTATCGTTTCCTTTTGTTGGGCAAGGGCAAAAAAGTAGCGTGCAAATCACACTACTTTCAAGCGAGGGCTCTGGTAAAGCCTTTACGGAGAGTACGTGAATGCACGCTATGCGTAGGCATAGCATAAGCATCACGCAATCGTCTCCGTAGTGTCAATTTACCAGATTTTCGCTCGAAACGCCTTGCGGTCTTATGTTATATATAGGCGGCAAAAGGATCTGCCAATCGCCGTTACCTTCTAATATTTCATGCAAAGATAGCCATTTTCAGCGAATTGCGGGCTATGATTGCTCAAATTTATATTTAAGTCCATACTCTTCAAGTTTATTATAAAGTGTTGTCCTGCTTATTCCAAGCAGTTCTGCAGCAACCTTCCGGTTGCCGTCAGCCTGCCTCAAAGCACGTATAATCCGCTCTTTATCTTCCTCATCGTTACGCAGGGAAAAGCCGACAACAGAATTTGTTTCAGCTATCCTAAGCTCCAGATGCTCTTTCGTGACAACGCCTTCCTGCGCCTGTAATACGGCTCCCATGATTTTCTGTCGAAGCTCCCTCACATTGCCCGGCCATGTGTGGGTCAGCAACGCTTTACGGGCTTCGGAACTGAAACCGCTCACATTGCATTCCAGCTCCTTGTTGGCTATATCACGGAAGAACTCCGCAAGCGGCATAATGTCCTCCTGACAGTCACGCAAGGGCGGCACGGTTATCACGAAGTCATGCAAGCGGTAGAGTAAATCCTGTCGGAAACGCTTTTCATTCACCGCTACTTCCAAATCTTCATTGGTGGCGGCGATGATGCGGACATTGAAACTCCTGTCTGCCTTGTCACCGACCGGGCGATACAGTCTTTCCTGTATGGCGCGGAGCAACATCTGTTGGGTTTCCAACGCGAGGTTGCCCACCTCATCAAGAAAAAGCGTACCGCCTTCTGCCTCATGGAAATATCCTTTCTTGGCACTGTCCGCACCCGTGAACGCACCTTTGACGTGTCCGAAAAAAGCAGACGGCGCAAGTTCTTTGGTAAGTGATCCACAGTCCACCGCCACGAATGGCTTGCCGGAACGCTTACTTTTATCATGCAGGTGGTGGGCGATATGCTCCTTGCCCGTGCCATTCTCACCGAATATCATTACGCTCATATCAGTGACGGCTACCAGCCTTATCCGGTGCATGATTTTCTGAAAGGCTGAACCGTCACGGGCGAACATGGGCATACGGCGGAGTCCCACTTGACGCTCCTTCTGTATGGAGCGGATAAGGGGGACGAGTTTGTCTTCCACAAGTTGTTTGGGTATGTAATCCAAAGAGCCGAGTTTCATACTTTCGACAGCCGTATGCACTTCGGCATAGTCGGTCATAATGATGAAGGGTTGCAATTTTCCCTCCTTGCGCATCCAACGCAACAGGTCTATCCCGTTGCCATCGGGCAGACGCAGGTCCGAAACAACTATATCGTCATCCGTTGCCTGTTGCAGATGTTTCTTTGCTGTCGAAAGGTGGTAAGCCTGCACGGTGCTGTATCCCTCTCGCATCAGCAGGTTGCAGACATATTGGCAATACACGATATTGTCCTCCACCACTATTATTCTTGTCTTATCCATTTTCGTATTTTCTCCTTTCCTCTTTTGCCAACCGGATTATTTCCGCTCCCTTGTTCAACACGGCGGTCGCGGCATGGCTTAACGTTTCTTCATCTGGGATTACATTGCTATGAAACAATCCGTAAAGTTCCCTCAGCGGCTGGTCAGCACGGAGTATCTCCCACGAGCTGCGCAAGTGGTGTGTCAGGGCATCCAGCTTTTGCAGGTCTTTTTCTGTTGCCGCATCCCGTACAGCCTTCATTTCCTTCTCTGTTTCCGTTATCAGCTTCTCCAGCATGACGACTTCATTGCCATATGACAACAAGGCAGAAAAGTCCAGTTTTCCGTCCAGTGTTCCTTTTATGGCGCACTTGTCGGAAACCTCCATCAGTTCTGATATTGAGAAAGGTTTGAACAGGCATCCGGCAAATCCTTTTGCCAAAAGTTCCTCCGCATCGCAACTGCCCGAAGCGGTTGCCACGACCACGGGGATTGTCTGAGAATTGCCCACATTGGATGAGTGCAGCAGTTCCAACAACTCAAAGCCGTTCATGCCGGGCATATTCAAGTCTGTCAGCAACAGGTTGTATTCTTTCCGGCGTAGCATCTCCATCAGTTCCGCCGCATCGGTGCAAGTATCGCAATGTATCCCTTCTTGGGCATACATTTCTTTTAGCATCAGGAGCAGCACCTCATCATTGTCGATGGCGACAACATTGAGGTTTCTATCCTGTCGGTGGATATAAGTCTGTATCTCTTTTTCCGGCACTTCTTCGGCTTTCGACATGGGTATCTCCACCGTGAAACGGCTTCCTTTTCCTTTCTTGCTGTCCAAACGGATTGTTCCGCCAAGCATCGACACAATATTACGCATTATGGCAAGCCCAA
>ENA-ORLT01000167-ORLT01000167.1-human-gut-metagenome-genome-assembly--contig:-NODE-167-length-18602-cov-7.35413_pt1 | contig 18602 bp, 14 predicted proteins | sample MGYA00243074_ERZ508838 | MGnify/ENA primary metagenome ERZ508838 (study PRJEB26277, sample SAMN04329833) | human gut metagenome | biome: human-associated habitat | host: Homo sapiens | place: USA...
GCTGCGCGCGCTCGAGCAGGCGGTCACGGCGGCACCCTATGTCGCGGTGCTTGCGCCCGACGGGCTCGACACGCTCACGCTCTGCGACGGTAAGGCGTGCTATGCGCTCTCGTGGGCGCAGCTCGGCGATGATTATAACGCCTTTTTGCGCCTGCTGTTTTCCGCGCGCGTGCGCAAGGCGGGGCACAACATCAAAGACCTCATGCGCGCGCTGCTCGACGAGGGACTGCCGACGGACGGCTTCGTGTTCGACACGGCGCTGGCAGCCTACCTGCTCGATGCCACAGTCGGAAGCTATGACCTGCCGCGGCTCGCGCAGACGTATCTCGGCGAGGAGCTGCCGGATGTGCAGAGCGTCTGGGCGCTGCAGCCGGTGCTGCACGAAAAAATGGACGCTCAGGCCATGCTGCCGCTCTACACGGACGTTGAGCTGCCGCTGTGCCCGGTGCTGGCGCGCATGGAGCAGGCGGGCTTTCTGGTCGATCGCAAGGCGCTGTACGACTTCGGCGAGAGCCTCACGAGCAGCATCGAGCAGCTCCAGCAGAGCATCTGGGCGCTCGCGGGCGAGCCGTTCAACATCCAGTCGCCGAAGCAGCTTGGCAGCGTTCTGTTCGAGCGGCTCATGCTTCCGGCCGGGAAAAAGACCAAGACCGGCTGGAGCACAAACGCCGCCGTGCTCGACAAGCTGCGCGGCAAGCATCCGATCATCGAGCAGATCCTCGATTACCGCACGCTTACAAAGCTCAAGTCCACCTATGCCGACGGGCTGCTCAAGGAGATCTCCGCCGACGGGCGCATCCATACGAACTTCCAGATGACCGTCACGGCGACGGGGCGCCTGTCGTCGACAGAGCCGAACCTGCAGAATATCCCCGTGCGCCGCGAGCTCGGCGCGCAGATCCGCAAGATGTTCGTCGCCTCGCCCGGCAGGGTGCTCGTGGATGCGGACTACAGCCAGATCGAGCTGCGCCTGCTTGCGCACATCGCAAACGATGAGACCATGATCGCCGCCTTCCGCAGTGGGGAGGACATCCACGCCGTCACGGCGTCGCAGGTGTTCGGCGTGCCGCTTGCAGAGGTGACGCCGCTGCAGCGCTCGCACGCGAAGGCCGTCAATTTCGGCATCGTTTACGGCATCTCGGCCTTCAGCCTCGCGCAGGACATCGGCGTGTTCCAGAGTGAGGCCAAGGCGTATATGGACAGCTATTTTGCCAAGTACCACGGCGTGCGCGCGTATATGACGCGCGTCGTCGAGCAGGCCAAGGCGGACGGCTATGTCACGACGCTCTTCGGCCGCCGCCGCGATCTGCCGGAGCTCAAGTCCTCAAACTTCAACCTCCGCAGCTTTGGCGAGCGTGTGGCGCTCAATATGCCCATTCAGGGCACGGCGGCGGACATCATCAAGGCTGCCATGGTGCGCGTGGACGCGCGGATGCGCGCAGAGCACCTGCAGGCGCGGTTGCTGCTGCAGGTGCACGACGAGCTCATCGTCGAGTGCCCCGCGGAGGAGGCTGAGACGGTCAAGGCCATCCTCACCGAGGAGATGGAGCACGTGGTCGATTACCGCGTGCCGCTGCTCGTGGACGCGAAGATCGGCGCAAGCTGGGCGGAGGCGCACTGATGGACGTCACGATCTGTGATGCGCGCAGCGCGCACCTGCCGCAGCTTGAGGTGCTTGAGTGCGCGTGCTTTTCCGCGCCGTGGACACGCGCGCAGCTGGCGAGCCAGCTGCCGGACGACCGGCACGTGTTTCTCATCGCCGCAGCGGGGGAGACGGTGCTCGGCTACGCAAACTTCCTGCACGTGCTCGATGAGGGCGACATCGGAAATGTCGCCGTCGCGCCGGGGTTTCGGCGGCAGGGCATCGCGGATGCGCTGCGCGAGGCGCTGTGCGCGCGCGCGGCGGCGCTCGATCTCGCATTTTTGACTCTGGAGGTGCGCGCATCGAATGCGCCCGCCATCGCGCTGTACCGCAAGCACGGGTTTCAGACCGTCGGTCAGCGCCGCAATTACTATCAGAAACCGGACGAGGATGCACTGCTCATGACCTGGTTCCGGAGAGAGGCGGAGACAATATGATTATTCTTGCGATCGAATCTTCCTGTGATGAAACGGCCGTCGCCCTCGTGCGCGACGGGCGCGAGGTGCTGACCGATCAGGTCTTTTCGCAGGCCGACCTGCACGCTGTCTACGGCGGCGTCGTGCCCGAGTGCGCGTCGCTCTCGCACGTGGAGGTCAGCTCCCAGCTTGCCGACCGCGCGCTGCAGGTGACCGGGCTGAGCCGCGGCGACATTGACGCCGTGGCCGTCACCTGCGCGCCTGGGCTCATCGGCGCGCTGCTTGTCGGCGTGAACTTTGCCAAGTCCGCCGCGCTCGCGCTCGGCGTGCCGCTTATCCCGGTGCACCATGTCCGCGGCCACATCGCGGCAAACTACATCGCCTACCCGGAGCTGGAGCCGCCGTTCGTGTGTCTGGCCATCTCGGGCGGCAACACGCTCATCTGCGACGTGCGCGACTATACGGATCTGCGCATCCTCGGCGCGACGCGCGACGACGCGGCCGGTGAGTGCTTCGACAAGACCGCGCGTGTGCTCGGCCTGCCGTATCCCGGCGGCAAGCCCATCGACGATCTGTCCAAGACCGGCGACGACCGCAAGTACAAGCTGCCGACCGGCCACGTGGACGGCTGCCCGTATGACATGAGCTTCAGCGGCCTGAAAACAGCCGTCATCAACCTCGCCCACACGGCGGAGCAGAAGGGCGAGCCGCTTGATAAGGCGTCGCTTGCGGCGTCGTTCTGCCGCGCCATGAGCGAGAGCCTTGTGCCGCGCACGATGGCGGCGGTCCGGGAGCTCGGCTATGACAAGCTCGCCGTGGCGGGCGGCGTCGCGGCAAACTCCCGCATCCGCGGTGATTTTCAGGCCGCCTGCGATGCGGCCGGCATCCGCCTGTTCGTCCCGCCGCTCAAGCTCTGCGGCGACAATGCCGCCATGATCGGCTGCCAGGCGTACTACGAGTACCTGCGCGGCGCGCACGCAGGCAGTGAGCTCAACGCGTGGGCGAACATGGAGATCTCCGAGGTCCCGTTCTATGGGCACGCATGACGGGCACCGCGCCCGCATGAAGGCGCGGTTCGTGCGCTGCGGGCTCGATAATTTCGACGATCACAGCGTGCTCGAGCTGCTGCTGTTTTACGCCGTGCCGCGGCGCGACGTTAACGAGCTCGCGCACGCGCTGCTGGACCATTTCGGCACGCTTGATGCGGTCTTTGAGGCAAGCTTTGAGGACATGATGCAGGTGCCCGGCGCGGGGGAGAACGTGGCGACGCTGCTCACGCTTGTCCCGCAGGTCAGCCGCCGCTATCAACTGGCCAAGCGCCGCCAGCAGAAACTCCTGCGCTCGAGCGAGGAGGCGGGGCGGTATCTCGTGCCGCTGTATCTGTATGAGCGCGCCGAGGTCGTCTACCTCCTGTGTCTGGACGCCAAGGGCGGCCTCATCAGCTGCCGGGAGGTCGGGCGCGGCGTCGTCAATGCCGCTGAGGTGTCCGTGCGCACCATCGTCGAGACGGCGCTGTCGCAAAAGGCGGTGTCCGTCATCCTCAGCCACAACCACGTCGACGCCTACGCGCTGCCGTCGCGCGAGGACGAGCTGACGACCAAGCGTGTGCGCGATGCACTTTTGCTCGTAGGAATCACGCTGGCGGATCATATCATCGTCTGCGGCGAGGATTATGTGTCGTTTGCCGACAGCGGCCTGCTCTGAATCATCACCGGCGGCACAAATCCTGCATTTTGCATGTCAAGCCTTTTTTCAAATCTCTCGCTCACGCGAGAGATTTGTATTATGGTAACAAAATTGCGGTTTATAAAATCCACAAAGTCCGTTTCCGGTTTTGGCTGTTTTGTGCAAAAGAGCGGCAATACGTTGAAAACACTGGGATATTTGTGTGTTGAAAACCCTGTTGAAAATGTTGATAACTCATAGCAAAGGCGAAGACGATAGAATGTTATGTAAACATAATGTCACGAAAATGTAAGAACTTCGATTTGCACCCTATCCGCAAATGCCTGAAACAACGCGGGTTTGCGGCGGTGGGTAACAGTGCAAATTCTGCACAAGCGACATGAATCGAAGATAACCGACAAAACGTGCAAAAAAACAACATTTTTTCATGCATGAAAACAATTAGTAATCATCGAACTTTGGTGTTGACATCCGCAGAGACTTGTGATAGAATGTGCAAGCTGTTAGAAATTCGCTAGTGTAGCTCAGTCGGTAGAGCAGCTGATTCGTAATCAGCAGGTCGTGTGTTCGAGTCACATCACTAGCTCCAGCAGGCCCTGTAACCGCAATGGTTACAGGGTTTTTTCTTTGCTCCGCAACTGTAAAATCAGTGGATGACCGTGCTTTCTTCGGTCAAAAACGCCGTGTGACGGTGCGTCTGCGCTGCACCAAGACATGAGTGTGGTTCGCAAATCCCTTTGCGCGACAGTGCTTTTCTCAAGCTGTGATGCGAATGGATCGCTCGCCGGAAGGCTGCGGATTGCATTGAAATGAAATGCTTGTTATAATATTTTGTATAGTAATCGACCAGGGGGAATTGCTTGTGGATTTCAGACAGCTTGAGACATTTGTGGAAGTCTGTGAACAGATGAGCTTTACAAAGGCGGCGAGCAATCTGTACATCAGTCAGCAAGGGGTCAGCAAGAGCATAAAGACCCTTGAGGACGAATTAGGTGTTTCTCTGTTTCTGCGCACGAATTCTTCCATTTCGCTGACGAATTACGGCGTGATCCTTCAGCGCTATGCGGAGGATCTCGTGAACAACTATACGAAAGTCCTTACAGAAATCAATACTGAAAAGAACCGCGATAGAAATGGTATCACGCTTGGCTTCCCGAACGGGATTGCGAATTTTTTTCCGGCAGAAATCTTTGAGACTTATCTGAAAAGCCATCCGAACGTCCGGATCTCAATCAGAGAGTATACAGATACAGAGGTTGATGAAGCGCTGGTGAGAGGAGACATTGATATCGGATTCTGTGTTGTTCCGGTAGACAAAGAGAAGCTGAATATACAGCATACGCATAACATGAATCTTTATTTCATGCTTAGTGAGTCGCACCCGCTTGCCGGAGAGGCATCACTCGATCTGCGGCAGCTCAAAAACGACAGCTTTATCGCAATGGGAGACGAGGGAAAAGGACGCACAAGCTTTCTCGAACGCTGCCGCAAAGCAGGCTTTTTTCCCAATATAAACGTGACTGTTGCAGATACGGAACTGATGATGGAGCTGTGCCGCAAAAATTTGGGAATAGGGGTGTATGCGGGGGAACGCCCGTTGGAACTTCCGGGACTCAGAATCGTCCCGGATAAGCTGCACGTGTGGGAATTTTCAATCAGCATTTGCACTGCTGCAGGTCACGGCGTGACTGCACAGGAGGCTGAATTGATCAAATGCTTCCGCAAATGGTGATATACGCCTTATAATATCGCCTGCATGTTCCATGGCAAAGCCTTAAACTGTTTCTACAGCGCAAGCTACCGGCAGATTCTTTGCCGGTAGCTTATCTTTTTGCATTTGCCACAACTACTTGTTGTGACGAGTACAAAAAGGTCTTACTGTCAAACGTTTAACAGGGGTGCTATAATCAGAACAGCAAATGACAATAAATTAACTTTTCCCGGGAAGAAATCAGAAGCAGATCGCGCCATTGAAAGAAAGGAAATCATAGATATGTACGAATGCCAGTATCCAAATCTTTTCAAGCCCCTTAGGCTGGGCAATACTATTTTGCGCAACCGGATCTTTGCAGCTCCTACCGGTTACTGTGACCTTACAGTCGAGAATATCGCGACCGAGCCCCTGATGGCATACTACGAGAGCAAGGCGCGCGGCGGCTGCGCCGTTGTACATGTGGGTGAGGCGTACATCGATTCCGTACACGGTGTGGATATCCCCAAATATCTCAAACTCGACAGCGACGACTGTGTGTCCCACCTTGCAACAGTTGCCGATGCGATCAATAAGCACGGTGCCATTGCCTCCATTGAGCTTATGCACGCCGGTATGTTTTCCAGTCAGTCATATATCGAGGGGCATCAGGTATGGGCACCGTCGGACACGGTCATTAAGACCGACAGCGACAAAGCGAGCGCGCGTCTCAACGGCGCGTTTCTTCCGGAAATGCCCGAGGAGGAGATCCTGAATACCATTGAGCTTTACGCGCAGGCAGCAAAGCGCGTTCAGCTTGCGGGATTCAAAATGGTCCTTCTTCACGGCGGCCATGGCTGGCTGCTTCATCAGTTCATGAGCCCGCTTACCAATCACCGTACCGATCGATGGGGCGGCAGCGCGGAGAACAGATGCCGGTTTGCGGTCATGGTCTGTGACAGGATCAAAGAGGTCTGCGGAAAGAATTTCATGATCGACTTCAGAATGTCCGCATCCGAGGTCAACTCTGTCGGCTATGGTATCGAAAATGGCGTTGCGTGCGCAAAGCAGCTTGACGGTCACTGCGATATCATCCATTGCTCTGTTGGCAATCACGAGGTCATTGAGTCGTTTGTTGTCATGCATCCGTCCATGTTCCTTGAGGATGGCGTCAACATGAAGTTTGCTGCTGAGGTCAAAAAGCATGTCAAGACCCCTGTTGCGGCCGTCGGTTCCTTCAGCGATCCGGCGATGATGGAAAAAGCGCTTGCTGACGGATTGGTAGACGTCATCGAAATCGGCAGAGGCGTTATTGCCGATCCGGACCTGCCCAACAAAGCGAGAATGGGTAAGGCGGACGAGATCAACCAGTGCCTGCGCTGCTACACCTGTTTCAGCCAGCTGATTACCACCGGACAGTATGGCTGCGCGATCAATCCCACCACAGGGCGCGAGCTTGAGTGCAAATATGATACGCCGCCCGTGCATAAGCGGAATGTTGTGGTTATCGGCGGCGGTATCGGAGGCATGGAGGCGGCGCTGATCGCTGCCGAGCGCGGCCATAAGGTCACGGTCATCGAGAAGGCTGACAGACTCGGCGGCGTGCTCCTCATTGAGGAGGACGTTTCTTTCAAAGCCAAGCTCAAGCTGTATATCGACACGCAAGCCAGAAAGGTCATGAAGAATGACAACATCACTGTGATGCTCAGCACCGAGGCTACGCCGGAGCTTGTCAGCAGCATGGAGCCTGATGCCGTTATCGCGGCCCTTGGTTCCCGGCCTGCGATTCCCACCTATCTGCCCGGCTATGACAAGGCGAACGTCATGCCTGCGGAGTACGCCTACACCCATACCGATGAGGTTGGCGGCAAGGTCGTTGTAATTGGCGGCGGTCTCGTCGGTGCAGAGCTTGCGCTTCATCTGGCGAGCTGCGGCAAGGATGTCACCATCATGCATCGTCATGCGTGCATCAAGTGCGGCGCAAACGGTCTGCATGGTCAGGCAATCAATGAGCAGATTCGCATTCACAAGGTAGGTACGGCCTTCAACACCAGCCCTGTTGAAATTACCGATGACGGCGTTATCGGCAGAAATGCGGAAGGAGAAAAGCTCTATCCGGCAGACACCGTCATTTATGCTGTCGGTCAGCGTCCGCTTGCCGAGGAGGCGGAGCAGTTCCGCTTCTGCGCGCCGGAGTTCTATACGATCGGAGACTGCGTGACTCCTGCGACGATCTATCAGGCAACATCTCAGGCGTTCTATGCCGCAAGAGATATCGGCCGCCTTTGAGCGTTTATATGTAACGAGGTGTTCAGACTATGAGCTCATTTAATAAATATCCGCATGTCTTCTCGCCCATAAAGATAGGCGGCATGGAGGTCAAGAACCGCGTGCAGTTCTCTCCTATGGTCTCCAGCCTTTCAACGCCCACCGGCGCCGTGTCTCCGGAGCTGCTCGGATACATCAAGTATCAGGCCCAGAGCGGCGTGGGCGTTATCACGATCGGTTCTACACCCATCAACCACACGAACGGTGTTGACTTTTTTGGCGCGCTTGACGTTACAAGTGATGACAATATGACCGATCTGCGCCGCATCTCCGAGATCGTGCACCGCTACGGCGCGAAGATTTCCTGCGAGCTTGTCCACGCGGGCCGCTCCGCTCCGAAGCAGTTTCGCCCCAACTCGCCGGCGATCGCTCCCTCTGCGATCCCCGTTGAAAATGGCCCGACCGACATCCGCGAGATGGATGAGCGGGATATGGAAACCATCCGTAACGAGTATTGTGACGTTGCGCAGCGCCTGATGAAGTCCGGTTTTGATATGGTCATGGTACACGCGGCGCACGGGAATCTTCTTGCACAGTTTCTGTCTCCCAAATACAATCAGCGCACGGATGAATACGGCGGCAGCTTTGAAAACAGAGCCCGCTGGCCGCTCTCGGTGCTAAAAGCAATGCGGGAGCGTGTAGGCAAAGGCCTGTGCATCGATATGCGTATCAGCGGCGATGAACTGGTTCCGGGCGGTATGGGAATCGAAGAGACAAAGGCGTTTATCCGTCTTGCTCAGGAATACATAGATACCGTCCATGTCTCTCAAGGACTCATTGTTGAGCCCAAGTATATGCCATATACCATGCCGGCATTCTATCTTCCGCATTGTCACAATGTGAAATGGTCCGAGCAGATCAAGGCGGATCCGGATATTCATATTCCCGTCACCGTTGTCGGCAGCATCACGACCGTGGCGGAAGCTGAGGAGATCATCGCCTCCGGCAAAGCGGACATGGTGGCGATGGCGCGGCAGCTGATGTGCGATAATAAGCTGCTCTATAACGCCTATCGCGGAATGGAGGAAAAAACCAGGCCGTGCCTGCGCTGCCATGAATGCGCACCGGCTGACATCGTTCACCTTCGCTGCGCGACAAACCCGCGTCTCGGACGCGAGTCCGAGATCCCGGAAGAGCTGCCCTGCGCAAAGCACAAAAAGAGAGTTGTCGTGGTCGGAGGCGGTGTTGCGGGCTGCATGGCTGCAAAAACGCTTGTAGAGCGCGGACACGATGTCATCCTGATAGAAAAGGGAGACAAGCTCGGAGGCAGACTTCATGAGATCAGCTGCTTGTCTTTCAAGTTCGATATGCGCCAACACCTCCGCTGGCTTATGAGCAGCACCATGGAAAGCGGTGCAAAGATCATGCTCAACACCGAGGCGACGGCGGAAATCATCATGGGACTGAAGCCCGACGTGGTGTTCGTTGCAACAGGGGCTGAACGGCTGACCCTTCCGATCCCGGGCATCGACAGGGAGAATGTCCACCATGTTCTGGATGTCGATACCGGTAGGGCGACGGTCGGAGAGCGAGTAGTTGTCTGCGGCGGCGGTCTGTCAGGTACGGAGTCGGCACTCCAGCTTGCCATGGACGGCAAGAAAGTGACGGTCGTAGATCTGCTCCCCGTTGAGCAGTTTGCCAGGGATCACTCCCCGGCCCCCAGGGGGATGCTCCTGCAGCTGCTGGAAAAGTACGGCGTTGCGCTCGTCGGCGGTGTCCGGGTTTGCGGCATCAACGATGACGGTGTCGTGGTAATGGCACAGGATGGCACAAAGTCTACTATCGAGTGTGACGATGTTGTTGCCGCTTTCGGCATGAGGAAAAACGATGCGCTCCTGAAACAGCTCAGAGCGCTTATGCCCGACGTCATAGCGGTGGGTGACTGCGATGTTGTTAAAAACATCAAGAATGCAAATCAGATCGCATTTAATATGGCGCTTGAAGTTTGAAAATGGATAATATGCCTGTCAATAAGAAAGGAGAAGACAAAATGGAGAATGCAAAAGTCTCAAACAAAAAACTGATGTCTCTGGCGATCCTGTTTGTGTCCGCACTTGAAATGGGAGGAATGGGGCTTCAGCCCGCGCTGGCTGATATTGCTGCCGCATTCCCCGACATTCCCACCGTGTGGATGCAGGAAATGTCCAACTGGCCCGGCTTTGCAATGCTTCTTGGCTGCGCGCTGTCTACGCTGCTCGCAACGAAGGTGTCCAAAAAGGCGCTGTGCCAGATCGGTGTCGGCTTTGTTGCTGCCTATGCCGTCCTCGGCTTTACGCTGCACTCCAGCTTTATTCAGCTCATGATGTGGCAGACCATCCTCGGCCTTGGCTTCGGTTTTCTTATGCCCACATCCAATGGCATCATCGCTGAGAACTATGCCGAAGATGAACGCGGCAAACTCATGGGCAATCAGGATCAGTTCGCCAATGGCGGCGGCATGTACCTGACCCTCATCGGCGGCGTTCTTGCTGCCAAGGCATGGAACTACACCTACCTTGCTTTCCTTTACGCACTGATCCCGCTGGTGCTCGGATGCATCTATTTTCCCGCAGACAAGCCCGCTAAGGCAAGCGGCGAGAAGAGCCATCTCAAGATTGCCCCCATTACGTGGCTGTTTGGCGCGATCATTTTTGTGTTCATTAACTCCTACGGCGTCATGGGCGCGAACATCTCGTTCATCATCACCGAGCGCGGTATGGGCACTGCTGCACTTACCGGAACTGCAATGGCAATTTTCCTTGTTGGCGGTATGTTCGGCGGCCTGATCTTCAGCCCCTTTGAGAAGAAGCTCCGTGAGTATGTTCTCTGCTGCGGCTTCATCGCTCTGGTCATTGGTTTCCTGATCATCTACTTTGCCCAGTCTCTCGTCATTCTCTTCATCGGGGCTTTTGTGGTCGGTACCTCTATTGGCTTTGAAATGCCCGGCACGCTGCTCTATGCGACCAATTACAACACTGTGGAAGCCTCTACGGCGGGCTGCGCTGTCATCCACATGGCAGGTCAGCTCGGCACGGTTTGCTCCGCGCTGTTCTATACCCCGGTCGCCGGACTCATCAAACCCAACGACACATCCTTCCGTTTCCTCTTTGCGGCGAGTGTCTGCACCGCTCTGGCGCTTCTCGTTGCTCTGGCGGTCTCCATCACGAAGAAGAAAAGAAATGCATAAATCGGCGATTAAAGGATTTTCTCGAAAGCGTAATCACCATACCGCCGTTTCGGGCGGTATGGTGATTGAGCAGAATTGATAGTTATTTATTTCACTAACGCAAGAAAGCTTGAGGAGTTAAATATGGATAAACCGACAAAGACGAGAACTATCATCGGGATCATCGTTCTGATTTTTGCCAACACCGCCGCCGGCGGTGCGGAGTGGTGCTCCTCCGCGCTGGCTGATATAGCGAACGTGTTTCCGGACGTTCCTTACAGCATTATCACTTTTGTAAACAATATCCCTAATCTCTGCGCAGTTATCTTTACGATCGTCGCAGGCGTTCTTGTAAACAGAAAGATCACCCTGCGCAACATGCTCCTGATTGGCATCGGCTGCCACTGCGTAGGCGGTATTCTTCCTGCCTTGTTTGGTGATACCAGTATGGCCATGATGTTCCTCGGCCGCTTTGCCTTTGGCATCGGTTACGGTCTTATGCAGGGCATTGGCATCTCCATGAGTCTCAAGCTTGTGGAGGACAGCAGATTCAGAAGCCATGCCATGGGCTGGGCGGTCGCCGCTCAATATGCAATGAATATGATCGCTCAGGTCGCTGTGGGTCATCTCTGCGCGATCAAATGGAATTACAGCTTCTTCGTCTACCTTTGGAGTGCTATCCCGTTCCTCATCGTTCTTTTCCTTTGCCCAAAATTCAAGCTGGATAGAAATGATACGTCTACCACCGGCGGAAAACTTGAGGAATTGGCGTAATCCGGCTCTTTGGTTCGTGCGATATAGGAGCTGCCGCCGATCGTGTGGGTCTTTTCCGCTATTGCGATCGGGTATATGCTCTGCTATTACCCCATGTTTCTCGTTATCTCCAAGATCGTTGTCGGACGCGGTATCGGCAACTCTGTCACAGTCGGCAATGCGATGGTTTTTTACTCAGTTGCGACGATAGCCGGCGGCATCGTTTTCGGGTTTGCCGAAAAGCTTCTTAAGAATAAGACGATGTTTGTCATGCTTGCTGTTACCGGCGTTACGATGCTTGGCCTGTATTTCTCCCACAGTTTTGTGTCGGTTGCCGCCTGGCTGGTCGTCAGCGGTGTATTCTCCACCGGCATCATCCCTGCCTGCATCAGCGCGTTTAGTGAGAGCGTGGAAGAGGAGAACAAGTTTCTTGCGACTTCCATTGCCGAATCCGGTGTGAACATCGGCGCGTTCCTCGGCACTCCGTATATTGCTCTGATCGAGGCCTTCGGGGGCAGCGCTGACACTGCCATGTTCATTTCGCCGATCATCATGCTGATTCTCGGCTTCGTTACGCTGCGGTTTTATAAAAAAGACGCCAAGATGTAAGCCGTTCCGGCAATTTGCGCTCCGTCTGTCCGGCGCAGCCTTGTCTGGCAGAATACGTATACATTATTCGGATGAAATCAGAGCATGAGGGGAACTCTATGTACTGTTTTTTCGCGCTTGCCGCAGGTGTTCTTATATCGCTGATGGCGGTGTTCAACGGCATGCTGACTGCTGAGGCGGGGCTCTGCCTGACAACGGCGATCATCCATGTGGTGGCAATTGTCTTTGCGCTCATCATCCTTTGGATCAAGAAGGAATCATTCATCCCAAAGCAAAAACTCCCGCTGTGGATGTATTGCGGAGGTCTTATAAGCGTGGCGTGCACGCTGTGCAGCAATTACGCGTTTGGGAAAATAAGCCTTATTGCTATTACTGCACTTGGCTTGCTCGCACAGATGCTCACAAGCCTTGTCATTGATTGCCTCGGACTGCTTGGAGCTGAGAAGCGCAGAGTGCTTCCCGTGACATGGGCCTGCATAGCTTTCTCTTTTTGCGGTATCGTCTATATGCTTTACGGTTCGGAGCTGAGTGTTTTCTCTGCCATTGCCGCATCATTTGCCGCTGGCGTTGGGCTTGTCGTGTCAAGAGCGGTGAGTGCTGCGCTTGCCGAGCATACCGGAGCTGTGGCCAGTTCACTTATTAATCATATGGCGGGCCTTCCGCTTGCGGTATTGCTGCTGTTGACCATTGGCAGCGGTGAGCTGGCGGCGCTTCCGGAAAGTTTGGCCGGCGTACCGATGTGGGTATATTTGGGCGGGATTGTAGGCGTGCTCATAATTGTCATAACAAACGTTGTCCTCAGAAAGCTTTCCACGTTTCAGGTGTCGTTGCTGCTATTTGTTGGTCAGGTGTTTTCCAGTGCAGCTATTGATATATTTATGGGTACGGATTCGTCCGGACGTGTCTTCTATGGCGGAGTGCTGGTTGCGGCAGGGATTCTTCTCAACACAATTTTTGAGAAAAGCACCGGAAAGCACTGCAGAACTTGATATACGGCGGGTTTCTCCCCAAGGGAAAATACCGCCGCGCCTGCACAGTGGCGCAGTCTGCTTGCGTGCTTCCTTGTGCCCGATACGGAAAAACAATGAATCGGCAACTCTGCTGACGTTCGTAATCAGCAGGTCGTGTGTTCGAGTCACATCACTAGCTCCAAAACGCCTTGCGGTCGTTTGGCCGCAGGGCGTTTTTGCGCTCCATGCTTGACGCAGTGATCGGGGCACAGTATAATAAGGAAGACATACGCAGTATCCGCAGAGCCGTCCGGGACGGCATTTTTGTGCTCTTCGGATTAGACTACTCTAACTTTTGCGTGATATCAGGAGGCACGGTGCAATGGCCACAGCAAAGAAACTCGAATTTCAGGCAGAACGCAAGGCGGCTGCATGGCAAGGCGGGAAACCGCAGCCGGCGCCGCTTCCGGCCGATGTGCACGCAGCTACCTGCCTTGTCGATTCAGACGGGGAAGCGGCACGGACGGCTTACCCGGTTTTCCCGGGAATCGAGATCGCGTATCACGACGTCCATGCGGCAAGCGCCGCCACGCAGCGCGCGTGTGCGGCCGGCTGTCTCGAGATCCATCATTGCCGCGAGGGGCGCATCGCTTACCCATATGGCGATGCCTGCTTTTTTCTCGCGCCGGGCGATCTGGCGATCGTGCAGCGCGCGGCAGAAGCAGTCCCGGTGCGCTTTCCGACCGGGCACTACCACGGCATCACGGTGACGATCGACCCGGCGCGCGCGCCGGACTGCCTGTCGTGCTTTCTGGAGGATGTCGAGGTGCGGCCGAGTGCGCTCATCGAAAAGTTCTGTGCGGACGGTGCCTGCTTTGTCACGCGCTCGTCTCCGGGCGTGGCGCACATTTTTTCTGAGCTCTACTCCGTGCCGGAGGGCATCCGCAAGGGCTACTTCAAGGTCAAGATCCTGGAGCTGCTGCTGTTTTTGAGTGCGTTTCCCATTCAGGCGGCGCAGCCGCAGCACGGTTATTCTCTGTCGCAGGTGCAGCTCGCCGAGCAGATCGGCGCGTACCTGCTTCAAAACACGGAGCGGCGGCTGACGGTTGCGGAGCTCTCACGGTACTTCGGCGCTTCGGCCACATTGATCAACAGCAGCTTTCGCGGCGTGTACGGCATGTCGCCGGCGGCGTTTTTGCGTGCGCAGAAAATGCATAGCGCTGCCAGACTTTTGCGCCGGACTGACCGCACGGTGCTGGATATTGCCGGGCAATTCGGGTATGATAACGGCAGCAAGTTCGCCAAAGCATTCCGGGATGTCATCGGTGTCTCACCCAACGCCTACCGCAGCGGCATCGACTGCGACAGCTGCGCGCCGGAGACATCCGTGGTCTGACGGCGGGAAGCATATTTTCATTTTGGAGCCATGTTCCGATGAATTGGAGCGGATGCCGGGGGGCGATGTGCTGTATCCTAACGTCAGACAGAACAAAGCGCGTAACTTTTCACATGTAGGTTAGATCACTTTAACCTATGAGCGCGCAGAATTGCTCACTGCGCGAAAACCGGTAAACGACCACAGACGAGGAGGCAAGCCATGTCGGAGGAAAACGTTGTGCGGCTCTGTGCACCGACGCTGGCCGGGATCAAGACCGGCAGCCTGTTCCCGTGCCCGTATGAATGCCGGGAGACTCTGCTCACGGAGATCCGCCGGTACAATCAGGTGCTCGTCCCGAAGGGGCGCTGCCTCCTGCCGCTGCGGTTTACGGAAAAGAGCGCGCTGCTGTATCTGTACCGCCCGTGCGATCTGGAGCGGGATCTGCAGGACCGGCTGGCAACGGAGATCCTGCAGCACGCGGGCTATGCCTGCACCGGCAGTGAGCAGTGCCTGATGCAGCTCATTGAGCGGCTGCGTGCATACGATGAATTCCCGCATGAGATCGGCCTGTTTCTGAGCTATCCGCCGGAGGACGTCAAGGGATTCATCGAGCACCACGCGGCGGATTTCAAGTACGCCGGGCTCTGGAAGGTGTACGGCGACGAGCAGCGGGCGCGCGATCTCTTTGCAAAATACCGGCGCTGCACGGAAATCTACTGTGAACGTCTGCACGCGGGCTTGAGCATTGCGCAGCTCGCCGTGAACGTGCAGCGGCCGAATACAGCACAAAAGGAAAGGATGTTACCATCATGAAAAAAGCAGCAGTCATCTATTGGAGCGGCACCGGCAATACCGAGGCCATGGCCAACGCCGTGCTCGATGGCATGAAAAGTGCCGGAGCGGACGCGGTGCTTCTGACCGCCTCTGATGTGGACGCTTCCGCCGTCGGCGGATATGACGCCGTGGCGCTCGGCTGCCCGGCCATGGGCTCCGAGGTTCTGGAGGACATGGAGTTCGAGCCGATGTTTGAAGGTTGCAAGTCCGCCCTGAAGGGCAAACGTGTCGCCCTGTTTGGCTCCTACGGCTGGGGCGGCGGCGAGTGGATGCAAAACTGGGAGCGCGATTGCCGCAGCTCCGGTATCCAGCTCGCGTGCGACAGTGTGATCTGCAACGACGCGCCCGATGATGCGGCCCTTGCGGCCTGTCAGGCGCTGGGCAAGGCGCTCGTCGACTGATTTCTTTCGATCGTACCCGGATCCCCCTCCGGTTACCGATACCAACAACAGGCATCAAGCCATATCACCTCTCTTCTCTTCCCCCATTCCCTGCAGCAGTGTGACACCACGCATATTGCCTGTGCGTGACTGCTGCTCCCAGCAAAAGAATCGTCCGCCGAATTCCCCTTCCGGCGGACGATTTTTTGCTGCCCGCGCTTGACAACGCGGCGTGTATCCGCCTATCATAATTCAGAGTGTAAATCCGGGAGGCAGCGTCCATGCGCATACATGAATTTGGAACCGAACACGAAAAGACCGTCCTGCTGCTGCACAGTGCCTGCCTGAGCTGGCGCATGTTCCGCCCGGCAGTGGAGCGGCTGCAGACGCAGTATCATCTCATCATTCCGGCGCTGCCGGCGCATGACCCGGACGAAAAGACGCCATACACGAGCGTGGAGGCCATCGCGGCCGAGCTGGGCGGCTGGCTGACGCAGCGGGGCATCGGTGCGCACGTGTGTGCTCGATGCGGCCATCACGCCGTACCGTGCGCCGCGGTGGCTGACGCGGGGCTTTTCCCTGCGCAACTATCTCGTCATTCACTTTGCGCAGCGGCACCTGGCGCTGATCCGTCGGGCGTTCCCGTCGCAGCGCTTCGGTCAGGCGGCGGTGGAGGACGTCTGCACGATGTTGGGGCGGATGGACCGGCGCGATGTCTGGCGCGTGTTTGCTTCCTGCTTCCACTACCCGCTGCCGAAGCAGCTTTGCACGGCGGCGCGCGTGTCGTATTGGTACGGAGAAAAGGAATATTCCCAGCGCGCGCTGGACATCCGCCATGTGCGCCGCCTGCTGCCGGAGACGGCGGTCGTCGCGTTTCCGGACTGCGCGCACGCGGAGTTTGTCGCCGGGCAGCCGGAGGCTTTTGCCGCGCGGCTGGCCGAGACGCTCGAGCGGGACTAGATCCATATCTATAAAACCAGCGCCCTGCACGGGAACTTCCTCCTGCACAGGGCGCTGGTTTTTGCTCTTTATTGTGCTGTGATGGCGGCTGCGATCTGCTCGGCGCCGTTGCGTGGCAGCCAGGCGGCCTGCGCGGCCAGCATACGTTCGGCGCATGCCGGGTCATAGATGAGCCGGTCGGCAAAGCGCGCCGCCTCGTCCACATTGCGCGCAAAAAACGACAGGCCGTGGCGGGCGAAGAACGCGGCGTTTTCCGTCTCCACGCCGGGGATGGCCATCGTGTGCACGAGCGGCACGCCCAGCATGGCGGCCTCGGAGCTGGAGATGCCGCCGGCCTTGCTCAGCAGCACGTCGGCCGCGTGCATGTAGACCGGCACCTGATCCGTAAACGGTACGGTCAGCACGCCCTGCCCGTGGTAGGCGTCCTCGAGCGCCTGCCGCAGCGCCTCATTCCGGCCGGGCAGCACACACAGCAGCGCGTTTTCATCCGGCACGCGGCGGATCGCATCGCACAGCGACACGGCGTCGCCGCAGCCAATGCCGCCGGTCATGATGAGATAGATCTTCTTGTCCGCCGGCAGCCCCAGCGCTGCGCGCGCGGCGGCTTTGTCCATCGGCGCGAGAAAGCGCGCCGCCACCGGCATGCCGGACACGATGAGCTTTTCGGCCGGCATCCCGGCCTGAATGCACAGCTCCCGCACCTCGCTGTGCGGCAGAAAGTAAGCGTCGAGGTCGGTCTCGGCGAGAAACGGGATGCACGTATAATCCGAGAGGATGCCGCAGCATTTCACGTCGCAGCGCTCCCACCGGCGCAGGAACGTGAGCGTTTCCATCGGGAACAGGTGCGAGCAGACAACGGCGTCGTAGCCGTTGTCGCGGATGAAGGCGTTGAGCTGCCGTGCGTGGCGGATGTTGGCCATGTAGACCGGCGATGTGACGCCGGTCGCGCTGTACATCGCGCCTGCGTGGTACATCATGCCGAACACGTCCGGCGCCTTGGTCGAGATGCGGTTGAGGATCTTGTCAAAGCTCAGCGGCCCGGGGTCGCCGAACATGTGCAGCATATCGAGGAAGGATGTCTCGTGTCCGCACGCGTCGAGCACTTCCTTGACGGCGAGCGCGCAGTGGTTGTGCCCCTCGCCGGTGCTGCAGCTCAAAAGCAGGATTTTCATACCGTTGCCTCCTGTGTGTTTCGTAGCGTGCCCGCCGTCAGCGGCCGGCGCAGCCGAGGTTACTTGCGGAAATGCCCAGAACAGAGGCGGCGAGGTGCTTGCCGCTCGCGGTTTTCATGATCGTGTCCAGAAAATGCACGATGCTCTCCTTGCCGTATCCGTTCTCAGATGCGTTTGCGATGTAGTCCGCCTCGATGAGGATCTGGTAGTCCATGCCGCAGATATTCTGCAGCGTGTGGTGATGACCCACGAGGTAGGCCACGCGCGCGATCTGCGCCTCCGTCATGCCGGTGTCGGCCAGAAAGCTGCGCACCAGCACAGCGCCTTCCTGCTCCTGATATTTTCCGTTGGTGTTGCCGTATTTCTCGCGGCAGAGCGGGCAGGCAATGTCGTGCGTGATGGCGGCGACCTCCAGAAGATACTGCGTCTCCGTGTCCAGCCCCTCCAATTCGCCGATCGTGCGGGCGTAGGCCCAGACGCGCAGGAGATGGTCAATATCGTGGATATTGCCATTGGATGCGGCAATCATTTTGCTGAGAATTTGTGCGATGGTCATGGGATGCCTCCGTTGTCCGTCAGTTAAAATGCCCGTCGTTTGCGGCGAAGAGCCGCGCACACTGGGCGCGCAGCGCCGCGTGCTCGGGCGCGCAGAGCGCCGG
>ENA-ORLT01000170-ORLT01000170.1-human-gut-metagenome-genome-assembly--contig:-NODE-170-length-18311-cov-801.808_pt1 | contig 18311 bp, 21 predicted proteins | sample MGYA00243074_ERZ508838 | MGnify/ENA primary metagenome ERZ508838 (study PRJEB26277, sample SAMN04329833) | human gut metagenome | biome: human-associated habitat | host: Homo sapiens | place: USA...
GGGGGTATATCCGGGTTTTCACCATTTTGCTTCCAGCATTAACCAGTGCCCCGTCTCTTCTAAATTTTTTTCACAGTTGACCTAAGCGCAGCCCTGTGATAAAATGGTAGTGTAGAAAGGAGTGAAAGTGTATGGACGAAGTTGTTCAGCTTATTTCAAACGTGGGCTTTCCTATTGCTTGTTGTCTTATCATGTTTTTCTATGTCAATAAGTCGCAGGAATACCACAAGGAAGAGATTAGCAATTTGACGAAGGAGTACAAGGCAGAGATTTCTGAGCTTTCTACTGCTATCAATAACAACACTTCTGTCATGCAGTCTCTTATCAACACGCTCACGATTAAATGACTGAGCAAGAACTAAGAACGTCAGTTTACACTTTCGCTCAATCGTGCATCGGCCTTAATGAATATGACGGCAGTTATAAGAAAATAATTGACGCCTATAATAGCTACCAAACAGATGTAGGAGGCCCGACCGTAACTTATGCTTCACCGTGGTGTGCTGTGTTCGTTTCGTACGTCGGCATTGCTCTCGGATTAACGGATATTATTTTTCCGACGGCTTATTGCCCTTACATGGTAACGCTATATCAGAACATTAACCGATGGGAAGAAAATGATGCTTATGTCCCCCAGATGGGCGATATAATTCAATACGATTGGGACGACTCTGGCTCTGGTGACAATCAGGGGCAACCAGACCACTGCGGTATAGTTGGCGTTGTAAACGGAAACACGTTTACAGTAATTGAGGGTAATAACGGCGATTCCGTTAAGTTGATGGAACGCACGGTAGACCAGAAGTCTATTCGTGGTTACTGTCTCCCCGATTACGCAAGTATGGCCTCTGAGGGGCTAGAGTGGGTAGCCTACTATACTAATGAGCTTGGCGCAATGACAGCCGATGCAATGCGAAATAATGCGCGTATCATCTGGAATTATTTTGGCGCTCTAGGTTGGACAGTAAATGCCGTTTCCGCTATGCTAGGCAATATGCAAGTTGAATCAAGTTTGAATCCCGGACAGACAGAAGCGACTTTTGCATTGGGCGACCCGAACGCTGGCTATGGCCTTGTGCAATGGACGCCACGCACAAAGTTTAGTGACTGGGCGGGGGACGGTTGGGATGACCCGCTGCAATGTGGCGATTTGGAATTAAATCGGATTAAGTATGAGTATGACAACAATCTTCAATTCGGCCAAAATCCTTACTTTCCGTCATATACGTCCACATGGCAAACGTTCATTCATTCTACCGATTCTCCCGCCGATTTAGCAGACACTTGGCTTGTGCAGTATGAACGCCCAAATCTTTCTGCATGGGAACAGACCCGTGCATTGCGTATGTCCAACGCCGATAAATGGTATACATATCTCACAAATCTTCCGGCGCCACAGCCAACCCCTAAAAAGTCAAAGTCAATGCCATTATGGATGATGATAAATCCATACGCTAGATTCTATTAAGGAGGAATTTTAATGTGCTAACCCGTGAACAGTTTCAGGCTATTATTGGCAAGTATGCCACGGCCGACGATGAAGCCACGCTCAAGGATGTTTCCGACCTGATGGGAATGTATGATGAAATGTCAAACCCTCAGTTGCAGCAGGAGCGCGATGAATACAAAGAAAAGTATGAGAATGTGGTGAAGGAATATAAAGACCGTTTCCTTTCTCCGAATTCTCCGGTAGACCCCAAACTCCCGGAAGATGAGCCCGATGAAGATGAATCTCCGGAAAAATATGATGACCTGTTTTCTTGAAAGGAGTAAATGCTTATGCCTGTTAAGCCTAAGATTCGGACGCTTACCACGTCCGCTGCGGATATTCTGAATGTTATCCGCAATAACGCTTCGGTTGATTACCGTAACTATGTTCCCAAAGCCGACGCAAACGACGTTGAATCCATTCGCACGATTGGCGCGATTATCATGGACTATCCGGCGCTCCAGAACGAGTTCCTGAACGCTCTGGTCAATCGCATTGGCCGTGTGATGCTCACGTCGAAGATGTACTCTAACCCCATTGCTTTCTTCAAGAAGGGCGTTCTTGAGTACGGTGAATCTATCGAGGAAATCTTTGTCAACATTGCAAAGGTTCAGGAGTTCAATCCTGAGATTGCCGAGCAGGAAGTTTTCAAGCGCGTTGTGCCTGATGTTCGCGCAGCCTTCCATATCATGAACTATCAGAAGTTCTACAAGGCTACCGTTACGCAGGAGCAGCTTAAACAGGCGTTCCTGTCTTGGGATGGCGTTACCGACCTGATTGCGCGAATCGTTGATTCTATGTATACGGGCGCGAACTATGACGAGTTCCTTGTCATGAAGTATCTGCTTGCTCGTCATATCCTTGATGGCCGGGTGTACCCCGTCACCGTCCCGACCGTCACTGCCGAAAATGCGAAGGCGATTATCACCACCGTCAAGGGTGTGTCCAATAAGCTGACGTTCATGAACAGCGATTACAACCCGGCAGCGGTTCGCACGTTCACTGACAAGTCCGACCAGTACATGATTGTCAATTCCGTGTTTGATGCAACTATGGACGTGAATGTTCTTGCTTCCGCGTTCAACATGGATAAGGCAGAGTTCCTTGGTCACCGTGTTCTGATTGACGGTTTCGGTGACCTCGATACTGCCCGCCTTGGTGAAATCTTTGCTGGCGACCCGACGTACAACGAGCCGACTCAGCAGGAGCTTGCTGCGCTGAACGCAATCCCGGCAGTGATTGTCGACAAGGATTGGTTTATGGTGTTCGATATGCTGACGCAGTTCACTGAACAGTACAACGGTCAGGGTCTTTACTGGAACTACTTCTACCACGTGTGGAAAACGTTCTCTGTGTCCCCGTTTGCTAATTCCGTCCTGTTCGTTCCGGGCACTCCGTCGGTCACTTCCGTTACTGTGTCCCCGACCACTGCTACTGTCCAGAAGGGCGGCAGCGGCTCTCTTTCCGCTGTTGTTGCAACTGAATACTTCGCCCCGCAGACTGTTGTGTGGACGAGCAGCGCGGCTGACGTAAAGGTGTCGGCAGCTGGCGTTGTTACGGTTGATGCAGACGCAAAATCCACGTCCGCTACGATTACCGCTACTTCCGCTTTCGACAAAACGAAGACAGCAACGTGTACTGTTACTGTTAAGTAACTAAGTTACAGACGAATGGCTACGGCGTTAAAATAGTAGTCGGGTGGGTAGGTGGGAAATTTCTTAAAGGCAGGTGGTTTCATGTCGATGATTGTTCCAAATTCAGAAGTATACATTCTAAAGAATGTTCCTCTTGAACCGTCATTCGACCACACCATTTGGTTTGATAGTCCTGAACAGCAAGCTACGGCTTTTACGACGTATGCGCTTGCTTTCTATTTCAATAAAGTTTCATATCAGCGTTATCCTAGACCGTACATTACGTTGGACAAAACCGCTGATGAACTTTTCGATTGCAACTATATGATGTTCCGGAACACTGCTTACGGTACAAAATGGTTTTATGCGTTTATTACGCAAATTGAGTATATCAGTAATACCACTTCTCGCATTTACTACACTATTGACCCAATGCAGACGTATCTATTTGATGTTAACGTTGGAGAGTGCTGGGTTGAACGCGAGCACGCTATGGCTGACGCGATTGGTGACAACCTCATCCCTGAATCGTTTGAGTTGGGCGAATACGTGTACGATTCAGATTATTTTCCGAACCTTTTCTTGAAGGATAATTACGTAATTTGTATTCTTGCCACGTGGAAAGCCGTTTATGAAGATAATAAGTGGATTATTAAAGACGCTTCTACTGGCGGAGTTGGCGGCGTTGATAGCGGAATTTACACTGGCCTGACAAAAAACCTTTTCACTTACGACCCTAGCAACCCTAAAGCCTGTGTGCAGGATGCAAACGCCGTTATTGAGGCAGCTACGAAAGCAAATAAAGCGGATGGCATTGTTAGTATTACGATGTACCCGAAGTTCTTCATGAACTGGTCAATCACCGGCGACTTGGCTACTGGTCTTGTTCCTCATACTGTCGATTCTATCCCAGCTTTCACTGGAACATTTGACGGCTATAAGCCGAAAAATAATAAGCTATATACCGCCCCATTTTGTGGCGTATACGTCGATAACCTTCAAGGCAATGCCGCGAATTACGCCTATGAATACTTCGAAAACAGGAAGCCAAAGTTCAATATTGTTGGCGTAGTAAATGGAAATCTGGAATGCGCGTCTATCCCTATTAATTATAAAGGCCTTCCAACAAACTTTCAGGAATCTCTGATTATGGGCGGTTTCCCTCAGTGCGCGTGGAACGTCGATACTTTCAAGGCGTGGATTGCGCAGAATAAATATGCGATTGCTGCGGGTGTTGCGAATACGGCGATTAACACGGTAAAGCAAGCGGCTTTGGCTGCGACAGGTGTTGGAATGGCCGGTGAAGTAGCTGGCATGAGTGCGGCAATGACTGGCGCTGGGTCTGCCCAAACGATTCAAGCTGTTGGCCAATACGCTAATGCATATCAGAATGCGCAGAATGTTTCATATAATACGCAGGAAGATATTCTTAATAAAACAATCAACCTTGTCGCGCAGGTTAAAACCGCTTCCACTCAGCCCAATCACGCTCGTGGTCAGCAATCGTCTAGTGTCTTTTGCGCTATGGGCTATCAAGGCTTCCATTATATGCCATACCGCATTCAAGGACAGTTCGCCAAAATTGTGGACGATTTCTTTTCTATGTATGGCTATAAGACGAACCGTCTGAAAGTGCCTAACCGCAATGGTAGGAAGGCGTGGAATTACGTCAAGACTTGTGGTTGCAATCTTACAGGCAGCGCACCGGCCGATGTGACTGCATCTCTTGTTAATATTTACGACAATGGTATTACATTCTGGCGATGCATTGACCTGTCCGCTGGCAATCCGTTTACGCGCGTAGGCGACTATTCGCTTGATAATTCACTGTAAGTAGGTGATAATTTGAGTAAACCATACCGAACCCCCAAAGGCTCTCACTCGCGGCAGTTTTGGGAAACGGCATATGACAACACTTCACGGTATCAGTTTTATTACAACAAGCTAACGGAGATTGCAACGTCTCTGTTTACTTGGGAAAACCTCCCGCCTAGTGTTGACCCGCGCTTTTTGGAACTGTGCCTGTTCTCTACTGGCTGTGCTGTGTTCTTCAAAGACGATGTTCTTTCCGAAGCTGCTCGTATTGAGGGAAAGGAAGATTACGAAAAGCATGGCTATCTTGCCTTGCGCGTAATGGCGAATGGCCCGTTTGATGTATACAACACGCCAATCAACCGCGTTGCATATGCTTCAAGTGTTGGTAAGAATCAGTGGAAATTGGACAATACAAACTCTGTTCTTATCTGGAATAATCGCCTGAGGCTTCCGTCTGCTTATGAAGCATGGATTTATGCCCACCGCCTTGAGAACATTGACCGTGACGTAGATGTTAATGCGGCGGCGCAGAAAACCCCTGTAATTGTTACGTGCCCTGAATCACAGCGCCTTACGTTCAAAAACCTTATGATGCAGTATGACGGCAATGTTCCCATTATCTTTGGCGACAAAGACCTGAATTTGAATAATATTCAGGTGCTTAATCCGGGAGTTCCGTATACTGCCGCTGAGCTTCAAGACCTGAAACGCGAAATCTGGAATGAGGCTTTGGCAATGCAGGGTGTTCCGAACCTTACGATTTCCAAACGTGAACGCCTTGTCACCGACGAAATTCAACAGGCAACTGCCGGTACATCCGCCTGTCGTATGTCAAAGCTGGAAGCTCGTCAGCAAGCAGCAGAGCAAATAAACAAGATGTTTGGCTTGAATATTAAAGTCTCCGTTAACTCTCTGTATACGTCTGGCATTTCCGACGATGAAGGCAATACAATTAACGACTGGCTTGACCCGAATACTGATAGCGGCGGGGGTGAATCGAAAGAATGAGTTTGTATACTACTCAGGTAAGATATATTTGTGAATCTCTGGCCGGCGATACCACTAAGTCGATTGATGAAATTATTGGCGTGGCTGCTCCAAAAATGTTTCCTATTGGCGAAACCGGCAGAGAAGATTCACCGTTCAAACGTTGTGTTATTCCGTGGGAATTTGTTGACGAGCCTACTACTTATTATATTTGCAGGCGGATTCTTGCCCATTATTATACCCGCGAAATCGGCTGGGAGACTGCTGGGCTTTGGGTTTTCCACATGAATGAGCAACTTGCCGAAATCGCGCCATACTACACTCAGCTTGTTAAGTCTACATTCAACAGTATTCGTGATTTCACGGCCGAGGACATTGAATCATTGTATGGTAACACCGACCTTGTGCGCGCGTTCACAGGTGACTACAACGACAAGGCTCTTGGCGGCAGCACGAATAACAACACGATTACTGCCGACAACTATAACCTTGATAGCGACACGCCTCAGAATGGCCTTGTTTCTGTGAAGCCCGCCGAGGATGCTGCGGGCATGGCGTACCTGTCCTACGCCCGCCGAGCATTGGTTGACCAGAAGAGCGGAAACACTGAATCACACAATGAAACGTCAGACCGCAAAACCAACACCACGGAAACGATTAAAGGCAGAGGTGGCGGGAAGTCAAAAATCGAGCTTATGAAAGACGTTGCTAAGTCGCTTATCAACATCGAGCGTAGAATGATTAGTGAACTTTCAACCGAATTTATGAACGTATGGTAAAGGAGTGAAGTTATGGACACAGTTAGTATGTTGAACAAAATGAGTTTTTACTGTCAGCCCATTCTCCCGCTTGTGTATGACGAAAGCATGAGCTACTACGAAACGCTTTGCAAAGTAGTTGGTCAGCTTAATACCACTGGCGACGTGGTTAACAAACTGAACGAGGGTCTTACTGGTGAAATCGCGGACAGACAGGCCGCAGACGCGGCGCTGGATGAGCGTCTTAAACTGCTTGAATCCACAAATGTTAAATCTCATTTCTTGGTTTTTGATGGCGCGAATCCTAACGGCGGCTTTCCTACAAGACATGAGCTGTATCAGTGGGTGCATGAAGGCGATGCAATTTTTACCCTGCTCAGAACCTACGAGGAAGGGCGCGGGCAGATTTATGCGGCTTCATGCTCATATAACGCTGGAAATTGGGGCAGCGAAGCATCTAATGACTTTAGCATTATCGTGCCCATTGAAACGAGTTATGATGCTGCGCGTGGTTATGCCGTAAAGCAAAAAGTTGCAAAGCTGACTATTCCGCCAATCCCACAAACGAATCTTAATTCGCCGTGGGATTTGCAGATTATCGAGATTAATACTCCATCTACTACGGCAGATGGCGTTGTTAATTTTATAGCAAATATTTCTGATGCTGGTTCTGTTAGTGGCAGCATTACTCCGTCTGAGTTCTTGCAGCTTTATAATGTTACTCGCGGCGGGAAAAATATGTGCGTAGCAGTTAATGCTAAGCTGTCCTATGACGGTCTTGCTCGTTCTAGTTCCGTTGCCACAGTTGACACGACTAATCGAAAGATTAGAATTGCATTTGGGCGAGATGGCGGAGTATATACTGAAAACGGCGTTAAACAGCTTAACAAAACTCTTGATTATATTATCGGCGATGCAAAAACTGGCACTTGGACGCATGAGTCAATTGATTCAAAAGTATTTGATTTCCCTCGTTATGTTGGTTTCCAGTTTACCCGTGGTGCGCATAACGTTATTACTACCGATGATGAATCAACCCCCAATGCTGTTTATACTCAGTATCATGCCAATGAAAGTGGCAAGCTCTATCAGAATCTTCCGACACGTCTGATTGATACGGTTGATAATACTGAATATTGGAACGGCGCGTTTGATATTAAAGACGGAAATCACATGACGTTCACGTTCGTCACGTCAAATTACGCTACGGCTTCTGATAAAATGCTTGTTCGTGTTATCGAGCTTTCTGCTAATATTACTACTACGGCATGGAAGTATGCGGAGAAGGAATTTGAACTGCCGATTAGTTCGTCTGGCGAGAAATATCTTGTTGAAAGCACAGCTATTAGTGAGGGCGAGTATGACGCTGTGCGAAAAAAGACTAAATATTATCTTACTTTTAATAAAACAAATAACGAGATTATTGCGGCTCTTAATTCTGGAAAAGATATTCAATTTAAGGTGACGTTTACAGAAGGAAATGACACTTACCCGGTATATTTCAGTACTGGATATACTAGAGTAGATGTGTTTAATAATGTGCCGGTATATATGTTTATAGGGTCATTCGGGGACTTAGACCACAGTGTTATCAATGTATACGGCGTTACAGATTCCGATGAAACGTTTCGCCCTTATTTGACCTCAACTGGTGGAATTCTCCCAGAGCCTAATCCTGATGATTCCGACGATGGCAAAGCGCTTGTTGTAAATAAGCATAAGTGGGAGCTTAAAAATGTTTCTGCGGAGGATTACCCTGTTAATATTACTGTCCCTCCTTATTCTGTGCCTACAAGCGTTAATGGGGGTATTGCGCAGTTTACGGTAAGTTGCGATAAAACGTTCGCAGAAATAAAGGCTGCCATTGATGCTGGTAAAAATGTGTTTGGAAACTATGCTAATAATATTTGGCCGTTGAGTTATGCAACAGACACTATGGTGTCGTTTGCTGGGGTAATAAACTTCAACTTTTTTAAAGATGCTAGTAACGCAACTTGCAGCTTTACTATCCAGTCCAACAACACTTCAATTATTACGTGCGCAGCGGGAGAACTTCCCGCCCCTGCGCTCAATGGCAGCGACAATGGTAAAGTCCTGACTGTCAATGGCATGAAATGGGAGCTTAAATCTCTACCGACTTATGCAAACGAAAATGAGGTGAGTTATTGATGGCCAATAAGCTCTACGAAGAGGCGTCCATTAAATCAATAGCGGACGCCATACGCTCAAAAAATGGAACTACAACGAAATATAAAATCGCAGAAATGGCTGGGGCTATTGGCGCAATTTCTAGTAGCCCTATTGTAGACGAGAGTCTAAAAAATACTACACAGTACCCGCAGATGAACGCGACAGTAGATGCATTTCTTGAAAATGTAGACTACTCCGCAGACGCAGATAATTACTCTATTACGAAAGTCACACCGTATTACACTGCCACAACTGCATATAATAAGGAAGAACCGGATGGATTGCATATTAAAGTCACCGGAAACGCAACGCTGACAATTACGCAGGGCAGCAAAACAAGGACAGATTCAGTTTCCGGAACTGGCATAATTTACAATGTAGAGCCTTTGAAGAGTGGGTCGTTCACTCTTAGCGGAAGAACATATAAGATTATGCCTGAAGATGGAGCGCGCATGATTTACGCCCCGTCTGTGTGGAATTTTCGTGACCTTGGCGGTTGGGCTTGCGACGGTGGCCGTATAAAATATGGCAAGATATTTAGAGGCGGTAACTTTGACAGCATTTCCGCCACTGACAAGTCAACGGTTGTTGATTGGCTTGGTGTAGCGGTAGATATTGACCTTCGCAACAACTCCGAAACCGGCGGCGCTAGCTCTTCCCCGCTAGGAAGCGGCGTTGAGTATTATCACCAGCAGTTGGACTTCTACGCAAACGCAGTTAACACTAGCGCATCCTCAGCACGCACAGTTGCCGTTATTAAAAAAATTATGGATTGTGTTGCTAATAATAAGCCGTGCTATTTCCACTGTGTGAGCGGCTCAGACCGTACTGGCACAATCGCGTACATTATTCTTTCGCTGCTTGGTGTATCTCAGAGTGACAAGGATAAGGAATACGAGTTAACGGCTTTCTCTGATGAGGCAGACGGAAAGCGGTTTAGAAACACAAACTACAATGCTACAAATGGAAACGGTTGGTATCCGCTAATCAAATACTTCCGTGATAATTACACCGGTGAGAGCGACAATGAGAAAGTGCTTGCGTGGGCAGTTGCCAATGGAATTACTCGTTCTGAAATCAATGCATTTCGCGCTGCTATGATTTCTGGTGTAGCGGTAGTCATTAATCCTAAGGAGTACACCGTGACCAATAGGCTCACTGGATGCACTAACAGTAACTCAGCGACAACCGTAAATGAAGGCGATGCCTACTATGCAACAATTACTGCAAACACTGGATATACCATGACTGGAGCTACAGCCCAAATTAAAATGGGCGGCACAGTTGTGACAGACTTGTATTATAATAATGGAGTTATCAATATTCCAGAAGTTAGCGGTAATATTGAGATTGCCATTGGAGCGGTTGTTAATACGCCAACTTATACCAATGTGCTGCCTACCGCATTAACCCCAGACACTAAAAGTGGCGTGTGGGATGGCATCGGGTATCGCAATGGCGCATATGCGTCCTCTGCAAAGCCGTACTATGGTACAGATGCAGCCTGTTGGTGTACCGGCGCTATCGCAGTGCAGCCGTCTGATGTCATCTATGTCAAGGGTGCAACGCTAGAAGGCAGCGGACATGAGCGTTTAGGCGCTTTTGCAGCCAGCACGGGCGTATGTTTCTGGTGCAAACAGTATTCGGCGTTATCTGGTATGGCAACGGTAACAAAGCTGGGTGACAAATACTATAAGATAGTGCTCGACTCAAGCCATGCAAAATATAGCAACATTGGCTACATCATGTTCTCTGCTCAGGGCAAGGGCAATGGAGTTGTTGTTACAAAGAACGAGGAAATTAATTAATTTAAGAAAGGCTAGGAATTACAAATGACCGAAACCAATCTCCGTGAAATTCTCGTTGCAACCGCCCGTGCCTATATGGGAGCAAACGCCTACAATGGGCAGAAGCAGGAAATCATTGATATTTACAACAAAAACCAGCCTAGACCTAGAGGCTATAAGGTGCAGTACACTGACGCTTGGTGCGCCACGTTCGTGAGCGCTATGGGGTACATTGCGGGATTTTCCCGCATTGTATTCCCTGAGTGCTCCTGCCCTGAAATGATTAGCAAGTATATGTTTGCTAATTGCTGGGAAGAGCGTGACGACTACATTCCGAAACCGGGCGACATTATCTTCTACGACTGGGACGACAGCGGAATCGGTGACTGCAATGGCGTGCCCGACCATGTAGGCATTGTTGAAACCTGCAACGGCTACAACATCACAGTCATTGAAGGGAACAAGGGTGACGCTGTCGGCAGACGAAATCTTCTTGTCAACTCCCGCTATGTGCGGGGGTACGGCGTTCCGAATTATTCTCTGCTTGCCGACGAGAAAGACGAACCTGAAACCAAACCTGAAAGCGAGGAAGATGAAATGGTTTACAAAACTCTTAACGACGTCCCGAAGTGGGCATACAATGACATTAAAGCCCTGATTGACTGTGACGCAATCGAGGGCGACGGGATGGGAAATATCAATCTTAATGACACGCTTATGCGAGCGCTCATTATTATGAAGCGCTACGTAGATACGAAGGAGTAAGAAATGGAAAGCAAGTATTATGATGGCACAAAGCTGCTGAGCCTTAATGACATTGACGGAAACCGCCCGGAGATTTATATCTGCACCAGTAACAGAAGCGCAGGTAAAACAACATGGTTTAACCGCTATGTTGTGCGCCGGTATCTCAGAGGCAAGGGAAAGTTCTGCCTTATTTATAGATACAAATATGAATTGCAGGATTGCGCAGACAAATTCTTCAAGGAAATTGGTGCGCTGTTCTTTCCCGGATATACTCTTACGCAGCAAATGTCTGAAAGCAAAGCCTTTGTACATTTGATGCTTGCAAAAGACGGCGGCGAGGCTGAGTGCTGCGGTTATGCCGTAGCACTCAACTCCGCTGAACAGGTAAAGAAATATTCGCACTATCTCAATGACACAACTGTGCTACTGTTCGATGAGTTCCAAAGCGAAACCGGCGTGTACTGCCCTAATGAGATGAATAAGTTCATTTCAATTCACAAGTCTATTGCAAGAGGCGGTGGCGAACAAAGCAGATATGTGCCGGTTATTATGATTAGTAACCCTGTTACTGTGCTGAACCCGTACTACTCTGCTATGGGAATCAGCAGCAGACTGAATGATAAGGTGAAATTCATGCGCGGACATGGCTTCGTGCTTGAACAAGGGTACAATGAAAGTGCTGCAAAGGCACAGGCTGAAAGCGGATTCTCTAAAGCGTTCAGCAAGACCGCATACATCGGATTCTCTGATAGTGGCAAATACTTGAGCGATAATCAGGCATTTGTTGAGGAAATGACCGGCAAGAATGTATACCTATGCACAATTAAGTACCACGGAAATGAATATGGCGTGAGGGAATACCCTGAAGCGAACAAGTTTGGCAGTATGCTTTACTGCTCGCCCTCTGTTGACCATACACATCCCATGAAAATCACAGTCAATACGGATGACCACGACGTTGACTATATTCTCGGCGGCGGTTATGATAGCCTCATTGCCCTGCTGAGGCACCAGTTTGAAATGGGAAGATTCAGATTCAAGAATCTTGAAAGCAAAGAAGCCCTCGTAAAAACAATTTCATGTTGAGGTATCTGCGCTGCGTCCCTGTTGTGCCACGGTGAGAGGCTACTGGGTGAAACCAGCTTACCGTAGGTTTTCGGTATTAGCGACCGCGCAGCAGCAAGCGGCGTTTTAGATATAGTTATACCCCCTATCGTTATGGTAGGGGGTGTAATTTTTTATTCCTTAAATTGGAATGTCGTATCTACAAGTACAATCCCGCCCGGAATTCTTTTCGGCCGTAGCTTGCCCGGAACGCACAAACCTACTTTGAAATCCTCTATGCTCCTATGTTCAGATAGAAATTCTCGCTCCATATCGTTTTCAGGCTCGATTCCTTCATCTTCGCCGCACGACTGCAAGAACAATTTCTTACTTCGCTGAGGCATACCTGCACACTTCAAGTCATAATGTGGCTGCACTGCTTCATGGTTTTCTTTTACAACGTGTTCGACGTAGGTTTTCTGCCGCTGAAATAGGCCGTAATCCCATTCGCTTTCACATTTCCAGCACCCATATGTGCGCGGGTGCTCTGTAATTCCTTTTACTTCTTCCGGGCTACAATTAAGGTGAATACTATCAGTATCAGCATAACAAAAATGCTCATAGTTCGCTTGTGCGGCGCGGATAGTATAACAACGTGCATAGCTTGTGATTGCAGCGCCTATGGCTATGTAGCCCGGCGTTTTATCCTGCGCGTAATTCGGATAAAAGCCAATAGATGAATCGTCTTTTACATAAGCTACTTTGAAGCTGCTGTCCGGTGACGCAGCGGTTTTTCCGTACAGATTGTTTGAAAATAGCTTTGCAAGATAGCGAATACCACCTGTGCTGTTTTCCTTAATTTCTCTATATTTGTTAAGATACTTATCAAATATTCCTTTCCTTGTCTGGAAATAGCAGCCGTCAAGTATCTCTAAATCGAACACATCATAGTGTTCGCGGAATAGTTCATAATCAGAACAAGTCATTGTGAGCGTAACAAATGGCTTAACTTTCTCACCATCAAAGTTTATAATAGTTTCATAGTATATCCCTGTTCGAGGATTATACACGTCGGATGTTTTCAACCACTCTGTGCCTTTATACAATGGATTGCCTTTGATTTGAACAGTAGGCAAGTAGCCCTTCCGCAACTTGAAACGACATTTGAAGCGGATGAAATAATAATCAGGCTTATACCTGCTGCCGTCTCGTTTTTTCTCGCCTAATGTGCAGCACTCAGGTATGTAATTACCGCGCCAAAAACTAGGCAAACCTTCGGGGTATTCATTGCCGGACATACTGTGCATTACATAAGGGTACAGGGAATTCACGTCAAAGGTGCAGCCTTTAGCTTGAGGCTTTCCGGCAAACTTAGGATTTACATAGCACCAACCGCCTTTATATGCACGCTGAATATACCGTCCAATGCACGGAGAGCCATATATTTCTTCATCAATATGGCGCTGCCACAAATTTGGATATTGGTCTTTATAAATAGAATCACCGCCTAGTGTTTTCTTCCACTCATCAAAGCAGCACGAACCAATAGTCAGACGTGTATGCCCCTCTGCAAATGTTGTTTCTAGACACTCTTTAAGAACTAGCACGTCATTTGCAATGTATTCATATTCTTCCGGGCTGATGAAGCCGCCCGCATGACGTTCTCCCTTGTATTCCATTTCAAGTTTCTGGTGCTTTGTGTTAAAGGATTTGCCTAGGTCTTTTAGAGAGAGCGGAAGTAGCTTTAGGCTATCGCGTATTTCGAGAATCTTACTATTAGCTCCCTTAATTACTATGCTATACCAAACACCTTGCTTATCAGCAATCATATACTTAATGCTTTTCACGGGCATTTCCTTGTCGTTATCCCAGACTGTTCCCTCGAATTGGCTTTCGCCGGTATGGGTATATGCTTGCTTCCAGCCAAGCTGAGAAATGAAATAGTCAAGAATAAAAGCGCCGTCGAATTTAAGGTTATGGAAATAGAGTATTTGGCGACGCGCATCGTGCGAAAACATATCATCGAAAAACTCGCTTATTGATTTGCACACTGTTACTTGCTCTGACTTTCCGCCTATTTCAACATAAGCAGCAGACCAAACCTCTGTATACTCCTGCCCCTCAAAGACGCTTGTTTCAAAGTCACAAGCATAGCGTGGTACAATAGCGCCATGTTCAATCTGACGCTTTTTATTTTTAGTAGTCATATCCACTATCAAATTCGTCCTGACTAGCAGCATAATTATACACTTGCTCGTCAGATAGACGCATATCTTCGGGCAACCATGCTTGCATTTTACCAATATAGACAAGCGCGTCATGTTCGTTGTATTTCACAGAATAATCAGGCAAACCATTTTCTTCTAGGCCGCGCTTAACCATTTCGGCAACTTGACGGACATTATGCGTGTCAAGAAGAGCATTGAACCACGCTAGCAGCAATTGAGCGCCTTTAGATTCATATTTCTTGCCAGGGGTAATAAATTCTTTAAGGAATTGGCGGTAATTTTCTACAATTAACTGCGCTTCTGAAATGCTATCAACTTCGCGGATATATTCATGCGTAAATCCCTTTAGTTCTTCGGCGGTATAATCTTTAATATGCTCATAAACATAACGCGCGTGCTTTGAAATAGCATATCCTTTTTTCTCACTGTATCGAATTCGTGCCTTAAAGTTTTTAGCTTGTTTTTGCCATTCTGTTAAAGGTTTTCTTTTACGGGGCATTGTTATTCACCGTCCTTTAGCCATGATTTCCAACATTCAATGCAAGCCCGCCCATCGCAATCTTCATACGCTAAGCGTTCACAATGGTCAACCGACATATTTGGCGGGCAACAGTGCTCGATTATCTCAACAAGTTTATCCGCAGGAATACAAACATAAGCATTGTTATTCATACCAGCGTATACCCTTTCTTTAATTTTAGCCTATCACAAATGGCATAGTATTCGTTCTTGCTTATTTCACCTTTAACTTTGCGCGCGATAATGTCACCATAGAAGCGGTCGATTGCATTAGACATTAGATTGCCAACGCCGAAACAATATTTATAGCACTCTTGAACAAGCTCGTATGCGCGCTTTCTGCCAAGCGATTTTTCAAGGCCAATGGAGTATAGAACGTTTGATTTGTTATACGGCGAACGTCGGCCTATATCTAGCCATCCCATTAGAAACTTATCATAATAAAGTGATAACCTCAATAAATTATAATCGGCGTTAAAAACAGCGGAAATCTCAACGTGTTCACCTAGACTGTCCCGCGGGAACGCCGGAATGTTTCTATTTTTACGAAAAATATATATTCCATCTGCATAATCAGCGGCGTCAAAGTTTTGAAGGCACTGCCATGGCACATCTGGGAACGGGCACTCAAAGCACGTTTTTGCATATTTGCAGTATGATGGTGCACTTTTCACCAGCAAATCACCGCCTGAAAGAAAACACAAATAGCCACAAGCGCTGCTCCAATACTCGCACAAATAAGGTATTCAAGAAACTTTTTCATAATATTAACTCCTATCTTAAAATAAAAAGCGGGCGAATGTAATTGTACACGCGCCCGCTAGTTTGATTACTTCTTATACGTTTTCTTTTTGGGCGTGTCCGATGCTTCCGTCTTGCTTCCGCAGAATTCAACGTTCGTGACCTGAACAGTCCAATACGAATGTTTTTCGCCGTCCTCATCTTCCCAAACGTCACAGCGCATTTCGCCGGTCAGAAGAATTTCCTGCCCCTTTTTAAAATACTGATTGACGAATTCGGCAGTTGCACGCCACGCCGAGCAGCGGAAGAAGTCCGTTTCTTCGCGGTTGAACGTGCGGTCAACGGCGACGGTGAAATTTGCAACAGGAACGCCGTTATTAGTTTTGCGCATTTCGGGGTCAGCAGTGAGACGGCCTTTGATAACGATATTATTCATATTCTTTTTTCCTTTCTGCCCGTATAGCCGATAGCGCAGCTTTGATTTTTATTAGCGGACAGTCTGCGCGTACTGCACAAACGTCTCAATGTCCATAGAGAACAGATTTTCGTCCACGCCAATGACATCATACTCCCCAAGGAATTTCACGTTTTCGCCGGCGCATTTCTCTTTGAGTTCAGCGCGGACGGCAGCAGCGCCCTTGTCAATAACGTTCGCCGTGCGCGTTTCAAAGCCGTTTTCGGCCTTTACCGGGTATTCGACATTGAGGATTCTGATAGTTCTTGTGATGTTTTTCATAGCTTTTTCCTTTCTGCGCCTATTTAGGCGACGCGGCCTATTTTTAATCTTGAGCGTTACCATCATCAGGCAGCGGCGCTCATCTCGCTACGACGTTCCTAAAATAGGAACGTTTCGGATTTTAGATTAGTTTCGCCAGAAAACGTCAATATCAAACGTGTCGGGGCTGTCGGATTCAAGAACGTTCATCTCGTCAGGAAAGCCAAACGCGGCACAATCCCACTGAAAAGCCTGATTTTCGAGTAACGCTTTGCGCGCGCCGTATTCATTATATGTGTACGTTCCGTTACCTGTTTCGCGTACCATTTCATGGTCAATATCCATGATATCAAGCGTGAACGTGCGGCGACGTTCGGCCGAAAGTTTGCCGTATTTCATGTAAATTATCCCTCCACCATAGTATTTTCGTCAAGAAACGCGTTGATTGCGTTAACGTCGTTGTCGCCTGCGAGAATTTCAAAATGATAGTTACCATACGCGCCGGAACGTTCATAATAAATTTCCCGGCGCTTTAGAAACGATGACAGCGCGTCGGCCAATGACACAAAAGCCGTTTCAAAATTGTACCATTTTTTCATTTTTGAATACCTTCCTTTTTCTGTTAGTTTTAGCGCTGCTTTTGCGCATACAATCACAGCCCGGCAGAAGCTAGAATTGCGTTTTCATAAAAATCAGCCTCATCTGACACTCCATATCCATAGCCATAATCATAGAAATTTCCACGTAGCCAAAACAGATGTTTTTCGTCGGTGTCGTCATAGTTTCCGATTGCGTATTCTTTCCATGCAATATCAAAATACTTTTTTGCGCGGTCCATATTGTCAGCCTTGATGTTTTCATTGCAAGCGTTGATATAATCCTTAATACTCATTTTGAAAACCTCTTTTTTCTGTTAGTTTAGCGCTGCTCTGTATTTATCCGGGCTTGCATCCGGCCGGTGTAAACCGGGCTACATTAGCGCCGGAGGGCGCGTTACTGTTCATACACAACCTCACCTGTCGCCGCGTCGATAACGGTATAATCACTAAAGCCTTTATACGAAGCAAAATCAATAACAACCTGCAAATCTGCCGGGTTATAGGTAAATCCTCTGTGCACCAGGCAAAACTGTTCTCCGGACTTGTATCCCTTTGCGATTCTGCCAGTTTCAACGCTGCATTTTGCGTCCTGAAACGTGAACGGGCTGCAAATGTCATCTAGAAACCATCCAATATGACGGCGTGTTGTCATTGAGTATAGACCGTAGCAATCAAGAAACCATCCCGCGGCCGTTTCAGTAACGGTTGCGACGTGCGTTGAATAAGACACAAGTCTATAAATAATGCTGTCGTCGTCGTTCTCAATCTCAATGTGAGCCTGTGCATATTCATGATTTTTAAGTTTTCTTTTAATCATGTTTCAACCACCTTTTTCTGTTATTATGGAATATGGGCTTTGCTTTATCGCTTGTCCCTTATCCCCTTTGCAATTATAGTATAGCATAGCGGACACAAAATTACAATATGGAATAAAGCACAAATATATATGGCAGCTTTTGTGCAACACGCCAATCTGTGAAATATTTAACAATCCATGCGCCCGGCCATGCAAATGGGGGAAAATGGAAGCAAAATGGTGAAAACCCGGATATACCCCC